>Ga0265294_10000169_pt1 | contig 79229 bp, 85 predicted proteins | sample MunlanPumphouse3_FD_192504 | JGI IMG/M metagenome (GOLD analysis project Ga0265294, IMG submission 192504) | Groundwater microbial communities from a municipal landfill in Southern Ontario, Canada - Pumphouse #3 | ecosystem: Environmental > Aquatic > Deep subsurface > Groundwater | place...
AAAAAGCACCCATTGTAACAAGAGCCGCGAATCCCGTTGGAGGAGCAGCAATAGCTACTCCAGCAAGAGTCATTCCAACCACAAATTGAACATTCTTATTCTTTAAAAATTTCTTTGCACTGTCAAGGAATTTTTTTCTTTTTTCATTAAGGTTCTCTAGACCTTTAACAGCGTCTTCATTAGAATTAGATACTTTTTCTATTGTTTTTCCTCCTAATAAATCCGCTTCTTCCTTTAATCTTCTTAAAAAATCTTCTATCGTTTCTTTTGTTTCATCGTTAATCTCAAAAGATGGATTATTCTCCTTAAAAATTTCCAGTTTTTCCTTAGCCTTTATCCCCATTAAGAACATCATCTTATAATCCAAATTAATTGAGATTTTTGTAGGACCATTCTTAAGTCTTTCCATTAAATTCTTCTGACCATCTTCCTCCCCTCTTATTTTTTTATTCTTTTCTATAAAATCTTTAATTTCCTCATATATTTCTGAAAACTCTTTTTTTTCTTTTTCTTCTTCTGAAAACTTTGATTCGTTCAATTTTTTAAATTCCTCCATGCTAATCTCTTTGTGTTCATAGCAAACACTTCCATCTTCATTTGTAATCTTTTTTTGCACTAATGCTATTTCATTTTCACTATTAATAGGATCTATTCCAATAAAAAGCCATCCATCATCAACACTGCCTCCTTCTTCTACAATAACAGCTTCCCCTGACACAAAAATTGCTTCCTCTTTCTTTTCTTCTTTTTGGGCTTCTTGATTAATCTCCACATCCTTAACATCTTCTTTTACCTCTTCGCTATTTTCCTTTGGAATAGAAACTGTTCCTTTTCCTAAACTACGAATCCAATCACGCCAAAGATTTTTTTTCATCTCCTCCTTATTTATTTCTATTTTTTTTGGCTCTTCTTCTTGATTTATATTAGCCACCTCTCTTTCGTGAGCTTCAATTTGTTCGTCAGTAGAACGATAGTAGGAAAATTCTTCTGTAGGCTTTTTTTCTTCTTTTAATTTCTCTTCTTTTTTCTCTTTCTTCTTTAGCTCAATCTCTCTTTCGTGAGCTTCAATTTGTTCGTCAGTAGATTCATAGACGGAAAATTCTTCTGTAGGCTTTTTTTCTTCTTTTAATTTCTCTTCTTTTTTCTCTTTCTTCTTTAGCTCAATCTCTCTTTCGTGGGCCTCAATTTGTTCGTCAGTAGATTCATAGACGGAAAATTCTTCTTCTGATTCTTGTTCTTCAGGAATTTCTTTAATCATATTGTATTCTTATTATAATTAATTATTATTTTTATTACATTCTAAAGGATAAAGCCTACTTGTCAATCCTTCTTTGCATTATCTCCTCTTCTACTTCTTGCCTATTTTTAGCAAAAACTAGCGAATAATATTCCTTAATATCCTTAGTTCTTTCATAATTTCCTTTTATTGGAGGGTAAGTTTTAACATTAAAAGCCTTAGATATTTGACCATCCATCATCATTTTAATATAAAAATTAAAATTATCTATATTCATTAAATCTTGACTATTAAAAATCGGCTCAAACTCTTTTTCTAGAAATTGAGCATCTTCTGCTCCAACCCTAAAAGAAACAATTGTTCCGACATTACCAAAAACACTATCTCTTATTTTTTCTGGAAGCTGTTTAATAAATTGATGAGACATGATTAATGACAATCTGTATTTCCTAGCCTCTGATAATATCACAGAGATACTATCTGTTGCGAAGTTTTGAAATTCATCCATATACAAGTAAAAATCATTTCTTTCTTCTTCTAAAATATTTGCCCTTGAAAAAGCGGCTAGAGATATTTTACTCGTAATTATTAGGCCTAAAAGAGAGCTATTAATTTCTCCTAATTTACCTTTACTTAAATTAACTAAAAATATCTTCTTATTATCAATTATCTCTCTAAAATTGAAAGTGCTTTTAGTTTGTCCTATAATCGGCCTCATATAATCATTAGAAATAAAATTATCAAATTTTGATGTAATATATGGAACCATGTTTTTTAAAGATGCCTCTCCTCCCGCTTGTTCAGCTTGTTTTTCCCAAAATTCTTTAACTAAAATGTTTCTACATTTACTTAATAAATTTTTTCTAAAATTTGCATCAGCCATTACTTTCGGTATCTCCATCAAAGTATATGTTTCATTAGGATTATCCATTAAAAGCATCAATGCGTTCCTCGTATACTGTTCAAACATTGGACCTCCTGTTTGTCTTAAATCGTAAAGTTTATCTAGGATATTAATCATTTCATTAACAATAAATGTTTTTTGTTCAGGAAATCTAGGATCATATTCAAGCATGTTTAAACCAACAGATCTTTCCATGTTTGTTGGATCAAATAAAACAACTTCTTCGATTCTTTCATTAGGTATTTTGCTTAAAACCTCATCAACTAAATCTCCGTGAGGATCCATCAACCCAATTCCCTCTCCATTATTGATATCTTGAATTGCCATAGAAGATAATAAAGAAGATTTACCAGTTCCTGTCTGACCAATAATATACATATGCCTTCTTCTATCATCCCTCTTTATTTTTATTTCTTTTTTTTCTTCCCTATATTCATTGTAACCAAGCAATAATCCTTTTTGAGGTAAATTAATAGGAGGAGCTGAATTTTTAGATTTAACCCCTTTAATGTTAGGCGTTTTTGTTAAGGGCGTTGGAAAATGAAAAATGCTCGAAAGCTCTTCTGTATCTAAAACATTCTTTTGCGAAGAATCAAACAATCTAAAACTATATTTGTATATAAGATCGTTAAAGGCATTGCCTTTTGTTTTTATTAATCTAAAACTGTTTGTTTTTGGAGAGTTAAACTGCCCAAAAGAATTAGCCATTTGCGAAAATATGTTCTCACATCTATTTTTATCTTCGGCAGAGACAACCAGTCTGATGTTAGTATCAAAAACATCTTTACTCATCTTATCTTCGAGAATTTTTAAAAGAGACTCGTCTACCTTAGAAGGCGCATAGTTTTTGTTTTCTTCTTTTCCTTTCAAGGTGGAAATAAAATTTGATGCACCAAAAGCTTGATTGAAATTTTTACCTTGAGAGACTTCGTTAATAATCATCTTCCCTCTTGTGTGCCAATTATGAGAAGATCTCTTAATGACTATCTGGACAGCAGCTTCTTCAAGCTCCCTTAATTTAGTAAATATATTTGTAATTCCAGATAATGGATCAGTCTCCATGTAATTGTATGTTTTTATGGGTAAATAAAGAGGTTTTGTTGTTTTCATGTATCCACAACATACATTTTCAGAAGGAGAAAAGATGTTATAATCTTCCTCCTTATTTACCTGAGCGTCTGGATATATACTATAAATTTCCTTTTCAATAAAATTTTCGAATCTTCTAGGTGCTGCAACATAAAATAATATTTCCTCCTTTAGTTTAACAATCTCTAGGGCTAGCCATGGTTCAGCTCCAAAAACATTTATTTTACTCAATGAAGCAAGGCTACTATAAAAATCTTCCATTGACTTAATCCAATCTTTTTCTTTTTTTCCTGATTCTCTAATTTCTTCGTTATTAATACTACTCATTTTAACTGAAAACAAAACAAAATCTAAAGATTGTTCCATTATTTTAATATTCTTATTTCTCTTTAGGGAGAATAAAATTAAAAACAGTATTAATAATAAAAATCCTATTAAAATATATTGTTCTAAATTAAGCATTTTTTATTTTTTCATATAAAATTCTCTTTCTTTTATACCAAACTTTTCTATTGAATATCTTAACATAGTTCTAGGCATTAATCGATAATATTTATTTAAAAAGTTTTTTTCGATCTCTTTGTCCCTCTTCCCAACCTCTCTTAACATCCAGCCAACAGATTTATGAATTAAATCGTGATCATCATTCAACAACATTTCAGAAATATTTATTGTCTCCTCAAAAATATTTTCTTTAATAAGGGAAAATGTTGAAACAATCGCTATTCTTCTGTCCCATAGATTATTAGACTTTGCTAAAGAATATAATATTTTTCTTTCTTCTTTATTTCTTAATAAAAAATCTCCTACTATCTTAGGAGATGATAAATCAACTAAATCCCAATTATTTATTTTTTTTCTGTTATTTAGATAAAAATCAAATATTTTCCTCTTATCTTCATCTTCTTTGTATTTTTCAATCAAAATAAAAAGTCCGGTGAGTCTAACCTCATGAACATCGCTATCCATTAATTTCTTAATATCATTAAGCGAGGTGTCTTTAAATTTTTTAGAAACAACTCTTTGAACGGGAACCTTAATCCCCCAAAAGATATCTCCCTCTCCATACTCTCCTTTTCCTGTTTTAAAAAAACGAGACAATATAATTGCTTGGTTTTTATCTTTTTTAAGTTCTAACTCTTTTAATATTTTGTTTATCATTAAATTAAAAATTCAATTAACCCGCCAATTAAACAAAGTATTCCGAAAGTTAAAGTAAGAACCGAAAAATTAGTTTTTTTAGAAAAGTCTAAAATAATTTTAAGAGAAATAATTCCGAAAATGAAACTAGAAATAAGAGCTACCCATGGAAAAGAAGAAATAGAAGGATTATTAATAAATATATAACCTGAAGATGCTGCTACGGCTGGCAACGAAATTAAATAAGATTTTCTCAATATCTCCGAAGGATCGCTTTCCTTTAAAGATAAGCCAAATATTGTCGATCCAGAACGAGAAACTCCTGGAATAACAGCTATTCCTTGTAATAAGCCAACTATAACAGAAGAAACATCATCACTTATTTTTAATTTAATATTCTTTCTCTGGAAAAAAGAAGTTAAAATAAGACCTACCCCCATTAAAAACAAAAGTCCTGAGCCAATACTAATATCACCCATTGTTTTGTAAATAATAAACCCTAAACCTAAAGAAACAAAGGATGCAATAATGAAAAATCTTAACAACTTTTTATCTTTCATTAAAAACAAATCTACCCACTCTTTTCTAAAATAAATAATAATAGCAAGCATTGTTCCTAAATGAAGGAATAAAGAAAAATCGATACTACTCATATCGGTAACCAAAAAACTTGAAAAAATAGTTAAAACTCCTTCACTTGAAATTGGTATCCACTCAAATATTCCTTGCAAGGCTCCTAATAAAATATATTCCCACATATTATTTTTTTATTCTAATAAATCTATACCTATTAAATTGATCTTTATAAAAAGTATATTCCGAATAAATATTTTTAACAATTTCTTCTATCTTTTCTTTTTGTTCTTCATCAAATTCCATTAATATTTCTCCTTTTTCACTTAAATAATCTCTTGCTTCTTTCAAAAAAATATTAATTATTTTCATTCCGTCTTTTCCCCCATAGAGAGCTATTTCTGGTTCAAATTCTCTAACATCTTCTCCAACCTCATCAATCCTGTCTTCAGCAACATAGGGAGGATTTGCTAAAATAAAATCGTATTTTTCTTTTATGTTGGAAAAAATATTAGTTTTTATTATTTTATACCTTTCTTCGCTAATATTATTTAATTGAAGATTAATTTTTATTTGTTCTAAAAAAGAATCTTCTACTTCTCCAAAATCACAAGAAGAATTTTCTATATTTTTTAATATCGACAATCCAATACATCCTGAGCCAGAGAATAAGTCTAGACATTTTATATTATCATGACCCTCTTCGATAAATAAATTAACCCAATACTCAGTTTCTTCTCTCGGAATCAATGGTCTTTTTGAGAGGTCTATTTTTGCCCCTAAAAAAAACTTAAAACCTCTTTTGTAATCTTCGGGCAAATCCATATTAAACAATTAAAAAAGCAACTACTATTCCTATAACAACTCCGCTTAATATTTCTATAATACTATGACCTAAAATCTCTTTCAGTCGATCAAAGTCTTGCCCATCTTCTTCGCTTAATTTTTCTATTAATCTATTTAAAGATCTTGCTTGTTTTCCAGCTGCCCCCCTAATAACCTTTGCATCGTATATCATAAAAAAAGCTAAAATTATTGAAATAGCAAAAAGAGAAGAACTGAAACCGTGGATAACTCCAACCGAAGTTGCTAAAGCTGAAACCGTAGCACTATGAGAAGAAGGAAAATTTCCAGGCAAAGAATATAGATCAAACCTAAATTTTTTTTGCTTATAAGTTAAAATTAAAGCCTTAAGGCTTTGAGCAATAAACCAAGCTAAGATACAAGAAACTAAAACTTTATTTAAGAACAATTCTTCAAACATCATATTTAATATCAAAAATCTTATTACAATCTTTAAAACCTTTAATCATTTTTACTTTACTCTGGGGAAGATTAAAATAATCGCTAAGTAATTCTATAATTCTTTTATTTGCCATATTCCTTTCTGGCTTTGCCTCCACAAAAACATCAAAACTATCTTTATCTTTTTTAATAACTTTATCTTCTTTTGAAAGAGGATGAGCCTTTACTTTAATCAACATATTCTTTTATCTTTTCAAAATCTTTCTTTAAAGAATCTTTCATATTTGAATTATAAATAGCTACTGCTGGATGATAAAAAGGAATAAATACTCTTCCTTCTTTATTAAAAACTTTTCCATGAATTTTTCCTATAGGTTCAATTTCATTTAACAAGCCTAAGTTATTCATCATAAATTGCATAGAATATCTCCCCAAAGAACAGATAATTTTAGGATTAATTAATTCTATCTGTCTTTCTAGGTAATTCTTACAAGAACTTATTTCTAAATCATTAGGATCTCTATTCTTGGGAGGCCTACACTTTACGATATTACAGATATAAACATCTTCTCTTTTTATTCCAATAAAGGAGAGTAGTTCGTTTAAAAAATCTCCTGATCTTCCGCAAAAAGGAACTCCTGTAGCATCTTCTTTTGCTCCAGGAGCTTCACCTATAAACATTATTTTTGAACTATGACTCCCTTGCCCAATCACGGGAGTTATTCTTTCTTTAAATAATGGACATTTCTTACAAGCTAAAACCTCTTCCTTTATCTTTCTCAATTCTTCATCAACATTCATAAAACTAGTTAATTCCCAATAATTCAACTTCAAAAATTAAAGTTGCATTAGGAGGGATTACTCCAGAAACACCATTTTCCCCATATGCAAGACCTGAAGGAATCGTAAGCTTTCTTTTTTCTCCAACTTTCATGCCTTCCATTCCCTTCTCCCAGCCTTGAATGACTTGGCCCAAACCAAGATTAAATTCAAAAGGCGTTCCTCTATCTAAACTAGAATCAAACTTAGTTCCATCTTCAAGTGTTCCAGTATAATGAACTGTTAGCTTATCTCCTTTTTTTGAAACTTCTCCTTCTCCTTCAACAATTGTTTCTATCTTCATTTCTTCCATTTTTTTAATATCGTTTTGTTCTGCTGACACTCCGTCAATTTTTTCTACAGGATCTGAAAAAAGAAAGAATCCACCAGCAACAACGAAAATTATAATTATTATTAATGTAATATCTTCTTTAACCATATTTATTTTATTTCATAAGAAACATTAACCCTTGCTTCTACTTTGTTTTCTCCAACAAATATTTGGAAATTTTCTCCCGATCCAACAGTTGCTGTTTCAGTTTTTGCAAAATCAGAAGTGTCATAATACTCAGAAAGTCCTACTGCTTTGCCCATTTTAACCCCTAAAGAAGCTGCTATTTCTTTAGCTTTATCTTCAGCTTCCTCAATTGCTAAAGTTAAAGCTTGTTTCCTTAATTCATCTTCATTCTTAATTACAAACCTTAAATCACTAACCTGACTTGCTCCAGCGTCAATCGAACCTTGAATAATTTTTCCTATTGTATCATTGTCCCTCATTACCACTTCGATAGACTCAACTGCTTCATATCCAACTATGACTCTTTTCCCTAAAGGATAAAGAGTTAAATCTATACCCTTTGTTTGCCATTCATACTTAGGATAAACATTAAAATCAATAGTTCTAATATCTTCTTCGGAAACATTCATTCTTTTAAGGAAGTCATATACTCTATTAACTTTTTCATCATTCTTGGTTAATGCATAATTAATTGTACTTTGCTCTGTTATTGCTGAAAAAGTAACCAAAGCAAGTTCTGGTACAGTGTAAACAGTTCCTACCCCTGCAACACTTATTGTATTCTCTTCTGCGCCAATATATTTAGTTTCCTTAGATGTATTCTGAATAGCAAAGAAAAGATATATCGTTAGAAGAGATAGAAAAACAATCGCTACAATCGTTAAAGCTTTAAACAACGGATTAATAGCTCTAGTTTCTTTTTCGAAATATTGTGTTTCCATTTTTTTATAATTAACTTATTATTTTATTAGCTTATTTTCGAACCATTTTTAATTTTTTTATCTGTAGTTAAAAAAGAAAGATTTTCCTCATCTTTAACTGCTAATATCATTCCCTGACTTTCAAGATTCATTATTTTTCTTGGCAACAAGTTAACTACAACAACTACATCTTTATTAATTAAGTCTTCTGGAGCATAATACTTTCCTATTCCAGCTAGAACCTGCCTCTTTTCTTCCCCTAAATCAATTAATGTTTTAATGATTTTATCAGACCCTTCCATTCTTTCAGCCTCAATTATTTTTCCAATTCTTAAATCTATTTTTTCAAACTCTTCAAAATTAATTATATCTTTGATTTCCATAATCCATGAATATTACAATAAGACCTTATAAATAAATCTTCCCCAAAATCAATATCGAGATCAAATTGAGGAACATCTCCTGGTCTTAAAAATTTTTTAAATGATTTATTTTTAGAAATAACCTCTATCCATTCAATATAGTGAGATTCTTCCATGGGATGGATTTCTTTCCCGATTAATATTCTAACAATTCCATTATTTTTTTCAATAACAGGAACATGCTTCTCTTTTCCTTCTTCAGAATATTTTTCCACTTGCCTCTCCATTGGCTCTCCACAACAAACAAGTTGCCCATTTCCATTATGCAACACTTCTACAATGTTTCCACAAATATTACATTTATATACTTCTTTTATTTGTGTCATATGAAAATATTATAACATCAAAAATAAAATAATAAAAGAACCCCCAATTAAGGGGGCTCTTTTTGAGAATCGATTAAAAACTATTCACCTCTGAAGTTGTTTTCCTTCATTGGTCTAGCTTCGTCAACGATTACTTTTCTTCCTTCAACTTCTTTTCCGTTGAAAATGTCTTTAGCTTTAGAAGCTTCTTCTTCAGTAGACATTTCTACGAAACCGAATCCTTTTGATCTCTTTGAGAATTTATCGATAATGATAGAAGCTGCTACAACTTCGCCGGCTTCTGAAAATAAATCTTTAAGAGACTCATCATTCATTGAATAAGGAAGATTTCCTACGTATAATTTCTTTTCCATTTTGATTTTGATAATTGATTTTTTTTACGACCTACTCTCGCTAACATTGTAGTAAAGAGCACGCACTTACAGTGTTGATAATGATTATAAGTTAATAGCATACAAATGTCAATGCTTGTCATGTTTCAATTATATGATAGTATTCAGACAATATGAATAAATTATTTAAATATTTCTTAATACTTTCTCTTGTTGTTTTGTCTTTTTTTATTATTAAAAATAATTCTGACTCAAAAGACCAAGAATTAAAAAATAAAATTGGCCAAATGTTAATAGTCGGATTTAGAGGAACTGAAATAAACGACAAATCAAATATAGTAAAAGCAATAAAAGAATTAAATCTAGGAGGAGTAATTCTTTTCGACAGAGATAATCCTTCGGAAGGAACAATTGAAAGAAATATTGTTAATCCAGACCAAACGAAAAAACTCGTAAACGATCTTAAAAAATATTCTTCTCTTTTTGTCGCTGTCGACGCAGAAGGAGGATATATAAACAGACTAAAAGAAAAGTACGGATTTAAAAACATTCCCTCTGCGGAAGAAATGGGAAAAGGAACGATTGAAAAAACAAAAGAATACGCTGTTTCTATAGGAGAAACATTGTCTAATTTAGGATTTAATTTAAATTTTGCCCCAGTTGTTGATGTTAATATTAACCCCTCAAATCCAGTAATTGGATACCTAGAAAGATCTTTTTCTGAAAATCCAGAAGAAGTTTTTAATCATGCGTCAAGTTTTATAGACGGTCTTCATGAGAAAAATATTATAACATCAATAAAACATTTCCCTGGACACGGAAGTTCCAATAACGATTCTCACTTAGGAATGGTTGATATTACCGAAACCTATAAAGAAGAAGAACTTGTTCCTTATAGAAAATTAATACAGAACGGATATTCTGATATGATAATGACTGCCCACATAATTAATAAAAATATCGATCCCGAATATCCCGCTACGCTTTCATCAATATTTCTTAAAAATATTTTAAGAGATGAGCTTCTTTTCAAAGGAGTAATAGTTTCTGACGACATGCAAATGAATGCGATTGTTGATCATTATGGCTTTAACGAATCAATCATAAAAGCTATAAATGCGGGCTGTGATATTTTAATCATATCTAACAACGGAAAAACTTATAATGAGGAAGATCCTTACACTGCTGTAAATGCAATTTTTGAAGCGGTTAAAAACGGAGAAATAAGTGAAAAACAAATTAATGATTCTTATGAAAGGATCATGGCACTTAAAATAAAATATAAAATATGAAAATAAAAGACCCCGTCAGCGGTTTAAGTCATTTATTAGGATTAATACTTTCGATTATTGGAACAATATTTTTAATTTATTTTGCTTATAAACAAAATGATCCAATAAAAATATTTTCTTTCTTTGTTTTTGGATTAAGCATGATCTTTCTTTATGGCTCAAGCACTATATACCATCTTTTTGGACACTCTCCTGAAGAGGTTGATATTTTTAGAAAAATAGACCATGCAATGATATACATATTAATTGCAGGAACATATACTCCCTTTTGTCTTATAGCTCTAAAAGGATCTCTTGGGTTGTGGTCAACAATAATAATATGGGCATTAGCTATGTTAGGAATTGGAACCGTTTTCTTTAAATCCTTTTGGGAAAAAACTCCAAGATGGTTTGCAACCTTCCTTTATGTTTTAATGGGATGGCTATCAATTATAATTATTTATCCTCTTTTTAAAGCAACCGGGATTGAAACTGTTTTATTATTATTAATTGGTGGGATATTTTACAATATCGGAGCAATAATATATGCTATTAAAAAACCCAATATACACAAATATTTTGGATTTCACGAACTTTTTCATATCTTTGTCCTTTTAGGAACAGCCATACACTTTTATTGTATTTATAATTATTTAACATTTTTAATATGAACAAACATAATTGCGAAAACATAATATTTCACTGTATCGATTTTAGACTAATAGATAAAACAAATGATTTCATAGAAAATACTTACGGAAAAGACAACTATGATATTGTTTCAGTGGCCGGATCAAGTAAAAATATTAGCGACAATGACGAAGCTATTAAAAACTATCTATTGAAACAAATAGAAATATCTCACAATTTACATCACTCTAATAAGGTTGTTTTAATACATCACAGCGATTGTGGTGCTTATAAAGCATCATATAAATTTGAAAGTGAAGAAGATGAAAAGAAAAAACAATTAGAAGATATGGATAAAACAGAAAAAATTATAAAAGAAAAGTTCTCCGATATGACAGTAGAAAAAATATGGGCCCAAATGAAAGATGACGATATAGAATTTAGCAAGATCTAAAAAAGAGGGTTTCCCCTCTTTTTTTTATTTCTTTCTTTTTTGTCTTATCCTGTCAACTTCAGTTAGATATCTTTTTCTTAGTCTTGTATTGTTGGGAGTTATTTCTAAATACTCATCATCATTCATAATACTCATTCCTTTTTCTATTGTAATTGGAGTAGGAGGTATCAATTTTATAGCCTCATCAGAACCAGAAGCCCTCATATTGGAAAGCTCTTTTCCTTTGGTTGGGTTAACAGATAAGTCATTTCCCTTGGAAACATTTCCTATAACCATACCTTCATAGACGTCTTCTGCATGACCAATATACAAAACTCCTCTTTCCTGTAGATTAAACAAAGAAAAACCAGAAGACTTTCCTGTTACCATGGAAACCATAGAACCAACACTTCTTTTTTCTATCTCTCCAGCATAGTCTTTAAATCCTACGACTCTGCTGGCTAAAATGCCCTCTCCACGAGTGTCCACAATAAAATCTGACTTATATCCTAATAACCCTCTTGTTGGTATCTCAAAAATAATTCTACAGTGTCCTTGATCTTGTTTCATTTCTGTCATTATTCCCCTTCTTTTAGAAAGTTTTTCTATAACTATACCGGACATATCGCTTGGAACATCTATAATAACCTCTTCATATGGTTCTAGCTTTTTACCATTTTCTTCTTTTATAATTACCTGTGGCTGAGAAATTTGTAATTCATAACCTTCTCTTCTCATTTTTTCCAATAGAACAGCGATATGTAGCTCTCCTCTTCCACGAACTTCGTATTGATCAGTTGAAGAAAGATCTATTTTAAGACCTACATTAATTTCTGTTTCTTTTTCTAGCCTTTCTTTTAATTGTCTATTAGTAACAAATTTTCCATCTCTTCCTGCAAAAGGAGAATTATTAACTAGAAAGTTTAAAGAAATAGTTGGTTCGTCAATTTTAATAACTGGTAAATTCTCATCTTCTAGACTACTACAAATTGTCTCCCCGATAAAAATGTCTGGGATACCAGCAACAACGACAACGTCTCCAGCTATTGCTTCGTCTAATTCTTTTTTTTCTAAACCATAAAAGGTAAACATTTTAATAATCTTTCCTTTTCTTGGTTCATCTTCAATTCCTTTTACAAAAACCTCATCTCCTTTTTTAATTTTTCCTTCATATATTCTGCATATAGCAAGTCTTCCTAAAAAATTATCATAACCAAGATTAAAAGGTTGAGCTCTTAAGTTTTTATTAGATAATTCTTCAGAAGAAGCAGGTGCTACTTTTTCTAGAATCAAATCAAGCAAAGGACTTAAATCTTTTGAATCATCGTTTAAATTTTTCTTTGCTATACCATCTCTTCCAATTGCATAGATAGTTTCAAAATCAAGCTGTTCATCATTTGCTCCCAAGTCCATAAAAAGCTCATAAACCATTTCCTTAACTTCCTCTGGTCTAGCCGCTGGCTTATCAATCTTATTTATAACAACTATTGGTTTTAATCCAAGCTCTAAGGACTTCTTTAAAACAAACTTAGTTTGAGGCATAGGACCTTCTTGTGCGTCTACAATTAAAAGAACTGAGTCAATAGACCTCAAGACTCTTTCTACTTCCGAACTAAAATCAGCATGGCCTGGAGTATCCACTATATTAATCTTTGTATCTTTATAGAAAATAGACGTATTCTTTGAATAAATAGTAATACCTCTTTCCTTTTCTAAATCATTTGTATCCATAGTAAAACCTTCCTCGGCAACACCAGACTGCCTCATTAAAGCATCTGTTAACGTTGTTTTACCATGATCTACGTGTGCTATAATTGCGATATTTCTTATCTCCATAAATTAAAAAATCTGCTTAAAAGCAGAAATGCTTATTAATTAAATATATCTGCAGTATAAGATATAACGACTATTTTGTCAAAATATTATTTCCCCAAACCACAACATTTTTTATATTTCTTTCCGCTACCACAAGGACAAGGATCATTTCTATTTATTCCCTCTTTTTCGATAATCTTATCATCCTGTGAAATATTATTTAATTGAGCTGGCTTTATATTAACTGTTGCATTCATAATTCCTTCAACCATATTTTTTTCACAATTTTCTAACATTTCTTTAAATAAAATATGACCTTCCTTTTTGTACTCAACCAAAGGATCTCTCTGACCATATGCTCTAAGTCTTACAGAATCTTTTAAACTATCCATATTTTCCAAATGTTCAATCCAAAGAGAATCAATAGCTCTTATTGCTGCTATTTTTTCAATTTGTCTCATATTATCTTCTCCAACTTCTTTTTCTTTTTTATTATAATCATCCTCGGAATAGTTATAATTATTAATCAAAGACAAGATAAGATTTTTTAATTCACTTTTCTCTGATTTTTCTAATATTTCTTCCCTTTTAGAATAAACAATATCTCTTTGCTTATTTAAAACATCATCATATTCTAATATATGCTTTCTTGAATCAAAATTCATTCCTTCAATCTTGCTTTGCGCTGACTCAATACTTTTAGAAATAATGCCATTCTCAATTGGAACATTTTCATCAATATTAAATCTTTCCATTAAGGCCTTGATTCTATCTCCTCCAAATATCCTAATAACATCATCATCTAAGGAAATAAAAAATTGTGTTTCTCCTGGATCTCCTTGTCTTCCAGCTCTACCCCTTAATTGATTATCAATTCTTCTGGCTTCATGTCTTTCTGTTCCAATAACATAAAGTCCGCCCAATCTTTTAACTTCTTCATTTTCTTCCTGAGTTGACGGATTTCCTCCTAAATAAATGTCTACTCCACGACCTGCCATATTTGTAGCTATAGTAACCGCTCCCTTTCTTCCTGCTTGAGCAATAATTTCACCTTCTTGCTCATGATGTTTAGCGTTTAACACTTTATGAGAAACACCATTTCTCGATAGAAGCAAACTTAAGTATTCATTTTTATCTATAGAAGTTGTTCCAACCAAAACAGGCTGACCCAATTTATTTCTTTCTTTAATTTCCTCAACAACTGCTCTAAATTTAGCCTCTTCGGTTTTATAAATTCTATCAGGCAAATCTTTTCTTATTATTGTCTTGTTAGTTGGAATAACAACAACATCTAACCCATAAACTTTATCAAACTCTTCAGCTGAAGTTTCTGCTGTTCCCGTCATTCCAGACAGCTTCTTATACATTCTAAAATAATTTTGGAAAGTAACAGAAGCTAAAGTTATTGATTCTGGCATAATCCTTACCCCTTCTTTTGCTTCTACAGCTTGGTGAAGTCCTCCTGACCATCTTCTTCCCGGCATCATTCTTCCGGTAAATTGATCAATAATTATAATTTCTCCGTTTTTAATTACGTAATCCTTGTCTTTCTTGAAAATAACCTCTGCTTTAAGTGCTTGCTCCAAATGATGAAGATATTTAATCCCTCTTTCATCATAAATATTACCCATATTTAAAATCTCCTCTACTTTATCGATTCCTTTTTCTGTTAAAGTAACTGTTTTAAATTTCTCATCAATTTCAAAATCTTCTTCTTTTTTTAATTTAGGAATAATTTTTGAAAATTCAGAATACCACTTAGAGCTTTCTTCGTCTGGAGCAGAAATAATTAAAGGTGTCCTAGCCTCATCAATTAAAATCGAATCAACTTCATCAACTATCGCATAATTAAATCCTCTCTGTGATCTAGTTTTTAAATCATAAACCATATTGTCTTTCAAGTAATCAAAACCAAACTCATTATTTGTTCCATAAGTAATATCTGCCCCATAAGCCTCTCTTCTTGAGCATGGTCTTAAAAAATCTTCAACAACTAAAAATCCTCCCAAATTATCTCTTTTCTCGTCGTTCTCTTCTTTTTTAAAAGTAGGATCATACATAAAAGACTGTTCATGATTTATGCATGCAACAGTTAAACCCAAAAAATCATAAATCTGTCCCATCCAAACTGCGTCTCTTCTTGAAAGATAATCATTAACAGTTACTAAATGACATCCTTTTCCCTCTAATGCATTTAAACATAAAGGCAATGTTGCTGTTAGCGTTTTACCTTCTCCCGTTCTCATCTCGGCAATCTTTCCTTGATGCAAAACTATTCCACCAATCATTTGACAATCAAAATGTCTTTGATTAAGAGTCCTTTTACCAGCCTCTCTAGTTAGTGCAAAAGATTCTGGTAAAATATCTTCAAGGGTTTCTCCTTTTAATAATCTTCCTTTTAATTCTTTAACTTTTTCTTTTATTTCTTCTTGAGAAAAAGCACCAAAAGAACTCTCATAAGAGTTTATTTTTTTAATTACAGGATCTAATCCCTTTACATACTTTTCGTTTGCGTTTCCAAAAAATTTATCTAAAATTGACATAGTAGTATCATACTATATCAATATTTAAAAAAGGTCAAAAATACTTTTCAACCCTTAGCGATCTTCCTTCTTTTTTCTAAAGAAGACTTTTCTTTATATTTTTTAATTTGAATAAGTAAATTTTCCTTTACTTCTGTTAAGGCAAGACGGAAATCTTCTTTTTTTGAAACAGCTCTTAATATTTTACCCCCCGGAACCTCTACTTGAACTTCCGCTCTAAATATTTCCCCCTTCTGATGATGCTTGCCATTTTTTTCCAACTCAACTTCGATTATTAAGTCTGGATTTTCTGATAAAAGTTTTCCTATTTTTTTAACTTTTTGATCAACAAGTTTTTTTAAATATTCTGTTAGCTCTGTATTGGTTGCTTTTATTTTTATTTCCATATTTTTGAATATTATAACTAAAACAACTCTATAAGAGTTGTTTTAGGAGAAAACTATTTTCTTTTAGCTACCTTCTTTGCAGGTTTTTTTGCTACTTTTTTTGCAGCTACTTTCTTTGCAGGCTTTTTTGCTACTTTTTTTGTAGCTACTTTCTTTGCAGTTTTTTTAACTGCTTTTTTTGTAGCAGCCTTTTTAACAGGCTTTTTTGCTACAGCTTTTTTTACAGCCATTTTATTAGAAAAAGTTATGTTTTTATTAATCGACCTTTTTCTTTCGCTTAAAATATTTTTTCTCTCTTTTCTATTTATATTTTCGTCTTTATTAAAAATTTTGTCAATACTTTTTTATTAAAAAATTTTAATTTCTTCTTGAAGTTCAATTAAAAATTTTTTCTTAACTTCTTTTTTAATAATTTTTATTAAATTTAGAACATCTTCGGAGGTTGCATTGTTAAAATTAATTATAAAATTTGCATGATCTTCAGAAATTTTTGCTCCTCCAATTTTTTTTCCCTTAAGACCGGCTAAGTCAATTAGTAAACCTGCAGAAATAATTTTTTTTCCACCCAACTCTTTGTATTTTAAAATTATTTTTTGATCAATTTCTCCAAAATAATTTTTAAAAATTGAACCAGCAGAAAAACCTTTTGGTTGCTTGATAATTCTTTCTTTTAGATTATAATTTATCCTTTCTTTTATTGATTTCTCTTCATCTTTAGTCATTTTTAAAGTTGCCTTAAGAATAAATAAATTAGGATTATTCTTAAAAATGCTTGTCCTGTAACCAAATAAGCATTCTTTCTTTTTATATGTTTTTTCTAATACATTATTTCCTTCTATTTCTAAAAAGTTAACACTTTCGATTGAATCAGAAATTGATTCATTGAAGGCGCCCGCATTTCCATTTATTGCTCCTCCTAAAGTTCCGGGAATACCAATAGCCCATTCAAGACCAGAAAAATCTTTTAATTCAAAAATCAAAGAAGAAAGAAGCATGTCTGCATCAACATCTATTAAATAATCTTTTTCGCTAATCTTTTTTTTAGACAATGATTCTAGTGCCTTTTCTTTTTTATAAACAATAACTAGTCCATTATAGCCCTTGCTTGGAAAAAGAATATTACTTCCTCCTCCAATAACAATAAATGGTATCTTTAACTCAACTGATTTTTTAATAATCATTACTAATTCTTTTTTGTCAGAAACTTTTAAAAAATATTTTGCGGGCCCTCCAATTCTAAAAGTAGTATATTTATCCAAATATACTTTTTCTTTAATTCTAGGAAAATTGTTTTTTAATTCTTCAGATGTGCTCATACTTGAATAATAACATAATAAAATGTATATATAAAATATGTTAAATTATTTAATAATATTAATAGGTTTTATAACACGTTTCTTGCCTCATCCAGCTAATTTTACAGCAATAGGAGCTATAGCTCTTTTTAGTGGATACTATATTAATAATAAAAGAATTGCTTTTTTACTCCCACTAATAATTATGTTTTTAAGTGACCTAATTATTGGTTTTTATGATTGGCATCTTCTTTTAAGCGTATATCTATCTTTTTCTTTAGTAGTATTACTTGGGATAATTATTAAAAAAAAGAGGTGGTTTTTAGCTTTACCAATGTCAATAATTGGAACTATAATATTTTTCTTAATAACTAATTGGGCCTTTTGGCAATTCACAAACTTTTATCCCTTAAATATTGAAGGCCTTTTTTCTTGTTATGTAGCAGGAATACCTTTTGTAAAGAATGCTTTATTAGGAGACTTATTTTATACATTTATATTTTTCTCTTTGTCCGAACTGGCTACTTTTGCATCTCTAGCAAAAAAGAAAGCTAGCTCTGATCTTGAATAAACAATTCTCTATTCTTAATAGATGTTTCAGCTCTATAAAGCTCTTCTCCTAAATAAATTGCATGATTGATGTCTGAAATAAATTCACTAATTTGATTTCCTAGCTCTTTTGCATTTTTTCCCTTAAATTCTTGTAAAAAATTACCATTACCATCAACATGTTTTACAATTATTTCATCATCAACTGTTTCGATTATAAAATTTCCTCTTTCATCTTCTTCAAAAGACAAGCTACTTTTATTTTCTTCTATTAATTTTTGAGCTTCAAGAAAATCACGCTCATATATGTGCGCAGAAGAAGACACAACAACTAACTTCCCTATTTTCATTCCCAATTTTAAACTTATTTCTTTTTGTATTTTTAATAACCCATAGGCATTTTGAGGCCAAGCCCTATACATATCATTTGAGCGAAAATATGCTGTTAAGAAAAGAGTATTGTCCTGAACTAAGGCTTGTACCAGGTTAAGACAAGGAGATTTAGAATTTTTACAATCTTTTTCTACATCCCACGTAAAGGCAATAGCCCTTCTTGAGTAATTTTCTTTTTTTAAATCCTCTATTATTGAAACTATTTGATCTATTCCCTTATGATTTCTTAGTCTGCTTCCATAGGTATATTCTATCCCCTCAAAAATATTATCTGTCATCATTTGAGGATAATAATTAATTAAATTTTGCTTATTAAAATAGAAATTACTAGGAATAAAAGGATTATCAGGATTATCTTTATTTATAATAGAAACTAAATCTATCAATTCTTTCTGCTTTTCTCCATAAGCACTCATTTTTTCAAATCCAAATTTCATAATATTACTTACAACTTTAATCCATACATCAGCTACTCTTTCTCCTTCTATTCTAAAACCTACTTTCTCTGAAGGAAAAATTTTTGTTTTTGTTGGCAAATGATCAGGAAAATCAATAGAATTTTCAGTCCATTTTGATGAAAGGTTTTTCACATTAATTTCTTTTATTAAAGAATCTAAATCTTTCTCATCAACAAATGCACAGTTACTAGAAAAGTATTTTTTAAATTCTTTTATTTTTTCTTCCGGTATTTCTTGATGGATAAAACTATTATTATCTTCAAACAAAAATTCTTTAAAGCTATTAATACTTCCTGAAATATCTTTGCCCGTAATGATTAAAAAATTAATAGACGGATTTAAAAAGGCATTTCTTATTATAAAATTTATTCCTTCCTTTGAATAAAGTTGCCCCAAAACAGAAACCTTTTCCCTGGATTCGATCGAAAGGCTTTTCCAAACATCTTCTTTTTTAGTCCAACCACTAATAACACCTATTCCTGAAGAATTATTAATTATTAATTGGTTTGCATAATATTTAGGCCAACTATTGTTCATATTTTTTAATTTTTTCCTTTATCTCTTCTTCATAACAATTCAAATTAAGAGCGCTCCTATATTCAACTAAAGCCTTTTCATTATCTTTATTTTCTACAAAAAAATTACCCAAAGACACATATATATCACAATTCTGTGGGGCCAACAACTTAGCTTTTTCATATGAAGAAACAATCTCTTCTTTTTTATCTCCAATTAGATAGTCAACATTTTCATACAATAATCCCATTCTTTGCCAAACACGAAAATTATTTGGATCAATTTCAGAGGCCTTTTTAATATAATTTTCTGCCTTCAAAACATTTTCTTCTATAAGAGCTCTTTGCTCTTCCTTTTTTTCTTTGCTAACCCACTTCTCTTCAAAATATTCTTCCGCTTTTAAAAGATAAAGGCTCGATAGACTAACACTATAATCACTCAAAACAAACAAATTTTCGGATTTATCCATCATAGCTATAACTTTATTAATTGACTCGCCATTTTTAAAGTAAGATATTGATTTCTTGTAATAAATATCAGACCTTATATAGTTTAAAAAAGTAAAAACAGAAAAAGAAAAAAATAAAATCATTAAGAAAAAAATTGGCTTAACTATTCTTTCCCCTTTATTATCACTCTCTTTTATTTGATCTTCTGATAACCCTAGAAAGAAAAAGAAAAGCATTATTAAAAATACATCTACCCTATAAAAGAAAAATGGTAAAGATAAGCAAAAAATAACAGGAAAAATAGAGTCATTTTCAACGATAAATTTTTTGAATCCTTGCTTAAATACAATTAAAATTAAAATAAATAGAGATAGTGACCCGAATAAACCTAAGGTAACAATAAAAGTAAGAAAAGGAGCACTTCCTTCGCTAAAAATATAATTAGGAGCAATTAAGTTAATATTCTTATCTTTGTATAAGGAAAATTGATATGAATATGTTCCTAGTCCTGAACCAAGAATAAAGTTTTTTGGACTTTCAATAAGACTTTTTTGAGCTATTAAAAAGCTATGATCATAAGAAAGCCTTGACTCATCTATTTTTTTTGAAAAAGGTATTGGGAAAAAGAAGAGAAAAAGAAATAAAACAAGTAAGAGCGAAGAAAAAATTACCTTCTTTCTCTTAAAATTAAATTTTGTTTCCATGATTATTCCCCAAAAGACAAAAAAGGTTCCTACTAAAATCAAAAGCCAAGATAATCTATAGTCAACTATAACTAGAAAAATTAAAAAAAGGATAGAGAAAAATCCAAGAGAAGAAACTTTTGCTATATTATAATTTTTCTTATCTTTAAAAAATTTAATATTTTTAAAAGCAAAAGAGATTAAAATAACTAAAGCAACTGAAACAATTATGGATAGACTAGAAAGATTATTAAAAAGCTCTAATTCAACCCCTGTAAATATTTTAAATAGAAAAAGGATAACAGAAATGGCAACTCCAGAAACAAAAAATTCTAAAATACTCAAAATATCTTCTTTCTTTATTAACCTAGAAAAATAAAAAATTATAAAAATAGAAATTAGAGAAATAAAGCTTTCCGCTCCTCTTCCCCAAAGACTCAAGGAAGTGTTTTTTGAAAAAATAAAAGATAAAAAAGTAATAGCAAAAAAAACAGAAGATAATTTAAAAATATTACTAAAGTTATAAGAATATTTTTTAGATTTAATTATGTCAATAAATTGATAAAACAAAAGGGTAGAAGAAAAAATAATAAGAAAAAAAGTTCTTCCTAGGTCTTGAGAAAAGTAATCGTTAGGAATAAAGAAGAGTGGCAAGGCAAAAACAAACAAGCAAAATATATATTTTAATAATTTATTCATCTTTTTTAAAAGAATTTAAGCCAGCAATATATCCAGTTGTCCAGCATAACTGTAGATTATATCCACCACAAGAACCATCAATATCAATTACCTCCCCAGCAAAATATAAGTTATCAATTATTTTCGATTTCATTGTTTTTGATTCTATTTCCTTCAAAGAAATTCCACCAGAAGTTACCATCGCCCTATCAAAACCTAACAACCCAACAACATTAAGTTCTATTTTTTTTAAGGTTCTAATCAGTCTTAATCTTTCTTCTTTTGTTAAGTTATTAATTTTTCTTGACATTGGAATACTGCTGAAATTCAAAATAAAAGGAGAAAGCTTTTCAGGAAAAATAGTTGATAAAAAATTAGAAACTAATTTATTTCTATTTTTTTCAAATAATTTTTGTATATAGCTATCAAGATCACTTAAGTTTTTATCAGGAAAAAAGTCTAAAATTATTTTCAATTTTCCTTTTTTATTTAATTCTCCTATTTCTCTACTCATGTCAAGAATTAAGGGACCACTTAAACCAAAATGCGTAAATAGTATTTCTCCTTTTTCTTCTTTTTCCTTTTTTCCATTCAATAATAGACATACTGAAATACTCTTAAGAGATATTCCCTGTAAACTTTTTGACCATTTTTCTTTTGTTTCAACAGGAGTTAATGATGGCTTTAATTCTGTAACAGTATGACCAAGTTTTTTAGCCCAAATAAAACCATCTCCCGTAGAACCAGTAACCGCGTAAGACTTTCCCCCAGAAGAAATAATATAATTCTTAGCCCTTATTTTTTTCCCATCAACTAAAGATATGTAATCTATTTCTTTTTCTTTCTTTTTAAAATCTTTGACCTCTGATGAAGTTAAAATACTTACATTATTTTTTTTAAGCAATAATATTAATAAATTTAAAACATCTTTTGCATTCTCACTTTCTGGATATATCCTATTTCCTTCTTTTTTTAGTCTTAATCCATTTTTTTCAAAAAATTCTATTGTTTTTTCAAAATTAAAAATAGAGAATGGAGAAAAAAGAAAATCTCCATTTTTACCAAATTTACTACAAAAATCTCTATTATTTTTTTCTATACTAGTTAAATTACACCTTCCTCCTCCAGTTAAAAGAAGTTTAGTCCCTAATTTTCCTTGTTTCTCTATTAAAACTGTTTTTGCTCCTAAAGAGCTGGCTGTTATAGCAGCCATCATTCCTGCAGGACCTCCTCCAATTACAGCAATATCATAATTTTTAAATTCATCTTTCATATTATTTTCCACTTTTAATTTCAATTACATCTCCATCTCTAACAACATATTCCTTTCCTTCCGTTCTAATCATCCCCTTGTCTCTAGCCTTTCCAAACCCACCACAATCTATAAGATCTTTCCAATTTATAACCTCTGCTTTAATAAAAGTATCTTCAAAATCACTATGGATTACTCCTCCTGCTTGTGGGGCCTTAAAACCATTCTTAATTGTCCACGCTCTCGTTTCGTCAGGTCCTGTAGTAAAAAAGGTTATTAGACCTAAAAGATCGTATGACTTTTTAATTAATTCGTTAATCTTAGGCTCCTCTGATAAACCAAGATCTTTTCTTTCTTCTGCTGTTAGATCATCACTCTCAACTTCCATCAAGATGTCCATAAAAACATAAGACCAATTATTTTTATTAAAAACCTCTAAAATTTGAGGGGAAACATCTTTCTCTTCTCCATTTAAAAGATATAGCCTAGGCTTAGAAGAAAGAAGTTGATAGTTTTTAATTATTTTACTTTCATCCTCTTCTAATGGAATATCTGAAATAATTTTTCCTTCTTTCAAAAAATCATAAATCTTTTTTAAAACTTGCAATTCTTTTAATATTTCTTTTTTCCCAGTCTTTGATTCTTTTTCCAAAGAGGATATTCTTTTTTCTATTGTTTCCAAATCTTTTAGAATCATTTCCATGTCTAATATTTCCTTGTCTTTAAGTATATCTATATCTTTTCTTGTATTAAGAATATTTTCATTCTTAAAGCAACGCAAAACGTATATGATTGCGTCCGTCTCTCTTATATTTGCTAAAAATTTATTACCCAAACCTTCTCCCTTACTTGCACCCTCAACTAAACCAGCAATATCAACAAATTCAACGGTAGCATAAATCTTTTTTAAAGAATTTGTTAATAGAGCAAGCTTCTCAACTCTCTCATCGGGAACACAAGTAACCCCAACATTGGGGTCAATTGTGCAAAAGGGATAATTCGCTATATCCACTTGTTTTTTTGTTACTAATTGGAATAAAGTAGATTTCCCAACGTTTGGAAAACCAACAATTCCTATTTGTAAAGCCATTATTTTTTATTTATTAATATTTCAGCCTCTTCTTTTACCGATTCCAAAACTCTTCTAGAGATATTAAATGTTTTTGAATATTTTTCAATGTCAATACTTAAAACTTCTCTAGCCAAAATTATACCCTCTCTTTCGAAAATGCTTATTAATTGTCCATGAAAAGATGGCAATATTGTTGCAGGATAAAGCTTTTTTTCTTCTATTAACCTTTCTAGCCCTCTTTTTTCAGGATATTTCCAACCTAAAAGCTTAATACCTTTACATGCTGAATATTTTATTGCCTCATTAGTAAACTTAGAATTAGTAACTATAAAAGAAACAGGCTCTTTTCCTTCAAAAATAACATTATCTTTAATATCTTCTAATATAGCAAAACTCTTAAGGCAAACATTGATATCAATTACACAATTTGATTTATTCCTATATTTACACTCTCCAGCATAAAGTTTATTATCTTTTTCTGCCAAAAAATCTAATTCATATTTTGATCCTTTTCCAGATATTATTTTTCCTTCTTTAATTTTCATGCAGTAATTAGAAAGAATTTTTTTAATAAAACTTTCGAACAAAAAACCATCTGGCCCAAGTTTTCTTATTCCCTCTTTAAGACTAAACTTAATCGCAAGCTGAATGTCCTGATTTTTTAATTCTTCTTTTACCCTTTTAAATATTTCTGAAGTTCTAATATCAGGATAAATATCTTTTTCTATGTCTAATGATATTTGTTTCGCTAAAGAAAAAGAAGCTCCTGCCTTTAGGGCAGAGTTATATACTTTATTTATTGAAAAAGGTTCTTTCTCTCCGTTATATTTTATAACCTCTATTTTATTATTCAAATTTTGATTTAATTTTTTCTTTAAAATTGTCATAATCCTTTCCAACTTTCTTTATTCTAAAACTACCCTTTATATACATGAAACCAAAAAGAATAATAATAAGGCCCACAAAATAAGCAAAAATTTTAAGTGCCTCTATCGGCCAAATTATAAAAGAAAGACCCAATAAAATTGCCAACAAACCGGTAATGAAAACAATCCACCAGTTGCCGCTAACTCTCTTTATGTAATTATCAAAAATACTAACAATAAACATAATTTTTATCTATTATCACCGCTTCCATGAAGCTCTCCTCTTTGTTGTCTTGATATAAGCTTTTCTATATTTTTATTGGCAACTTCTTCCAAAGAAATCCCCAGCTCTTTAGATAAATTAGCAATATACCATAAAACATCTCCAAGCTCCTTGATTATTTCTTCTTTTTTTTCTTCAGAAACAACTCCCTCGTTATCTCTTATTACTTTTTTAATTTTCTCAGCAACTTCCCCAGCCTCTCCCACTAAACCAAGTGTAGGATATATATAATTATTGTCTTTATTTGGATAAATAGCTGTTTTTCTTGCTTCTGCCTGATATTCTTCGAATGTCATGTTTTTTTATTTTTATTATTATAACTAGGAAAATTATAGCAAATAATGGCTAAAAATCCAATCTTTTTTTATTTACTATAAAATAAGCTATGATTCCTCCTAAGCAAGCCGTGACGAACTGAGGCCAGCTCATCATCGCACCTATTTTTACCAAGACAGGAGAAGAAACAAAAAATTTGATAATAAAATTAGCTATCAGGAATAAAAATGAAAACTTTAGCAATGCTCCAAAAAATAATCCCAACCAATAATTATTAAAAACCCTAAAAGAAAGAATTAAAATAATATTTCCCATGACAATAAAAGGAATCATTATCGGTAAAGACATAAATCCTAAGGCCAAAGATATTACACTAGGTAAAAAACATAATAATATTGATCCACTTAATCCAAGGACAAAATAAGAGATTATTAGTGATGCATTAACAATCGTTCCTGTTATAAATTGATTCCCTGTGAATGGTGCAAAAAAAACAATAGTTAAGAAAAATAAAAATTGAAAAATTACTAATATTTTATTTGTCGCAATTGATTGATCCATATTATTTTATTTTAATTATATTCATTTTTTCTTTTGGAGAATAAGAGGTATGACAAAATTTGTGTACAATCTCTTTATTTTTAAAAAATTCTTTATACATCAACTTAACTAATGGACTTTCATGAGCCATTCTTATTCCCCATTTTTTATCTATTTTATACAAAGAGAGCGCTCTTTTCTTTCTTATATCATTATTCACAGGCATTGGTTGGCCTCCTCCTCCAATACATCCACCTGGACAAGCCATAACTTCAACATAATCATATTTATAAGGATCGTCCTCTAATAATTTTTTAGCATTCCCAAGGCCATTAATAACCGCTACTCTTATATTTTTTTTACCAATTCTTATTTTTACTTCTTTTGATCCTTTCATTCCTCTAATACTTTTAAATTCTATTTCTTCTAACTTTTTCCCTGTCATTTTTTCATAAACTGTCCTTAGTGCCGATTCTGTAACTCCTCCAGTAGAACCATAAATAACTCCTGCTCCAGTATAATCATTCCAAGGAGAATCTAATTTTTCATCTTTTATTTTGCTTAAGTTAATATTATGTTTTTTAAACATTCTTGATAATTCTCTCGTTGTTAAAACATAATCGACTGGCTTTAGCTTATTAAAATACAATTCCTTTCTTTCAATCTCATATTTTTTAGAAGTACAGGGCATAATTGAAACAACTACAATATCTTTAGGGTTAATTTTTTGTTTTTCAGCAAAATAACTTTTTGTTAATCCTCCTAAGATTATATGTGGAGATCTCACTGTTGTTAGGTTTTTAATAAACTTTGGATAATAAGTCTCAACATATCTAACCCATGATGGACAACAAGACGTAAACATAGGTAAATCTTTTTTTCCCAATATTCTTTCAATCAATTCTCCTCCTTCTTCGATCGTAGTAATGTCTGCCCCAACAGAAACATCAAAAACTTTATTTGCACCTAATTTTTTAATTCCAGCAACAATCTTTTCAGTAACAATAGAGCCAGAAATCATACCAAAATCTTCACCAATAGAACTTCTTATCGCAGGAGCAAACTGAAAGACAACATATTTTTTTTCATCTGCTAGCTCTTTTTCAACATCAGTAATAGAATCTACCTCTTCAAAAGCTCCTCCTGGACAATGCGTAATACATTGTCCACAAAAGACACATTCCTTACTAGAAAATCCTACTTGGAAAAAATCGTTTTTCTCTTCTGTAGTTAAAAATCCAACTCCTTGTTTCTTACACATTTGTATACAATTTTTACAATCAATACATTTTGAACTATCAAAAATTATAGATGGACCAAATTGATATTTAGGAAAATTCTTTTTTCTGTCTTCAAATTTATTTATTTTGATACGATATTCTTTCGCTAAAGACAAAAGCTTACATTTATAGCTCCAGTTGCAATCACTACATTGTTCTATGTGCTGAGAAAGAAGAAGTTCTAAATTAATTTTTCTTAATTTCCTTATTTCGCTAGAATCAGTAATAATCTCCATTCCATCTTCAGCTAAAGTAGAACAAGAAGTGTGCAATCCTTCTCTGCCCTTTATATGAACCAAACACAACCGACAGCTACCCTGTGGCTCTAAATCGCTATGATAACAAGCAGTCGGGATTTTTACTCCGTTTCTTTTAGCAATAGTAAGAATACTCTCCCCCTTCGAACCATCAACTTCTTTGTCGTTTATTTTAAGTTTTATCTTCATTTTTTTATTTTTTTAATCAAACTTTCAAAAGGAAGAGGCATGCCTCTTCCTAGGGAACAAAAACTTGTTTTTTTTAAACTTAAAAAAATATCTTCTAGTTTTTCCATATCTATATTTCTCGCCTTAATCATTTCATATATTCTGTAAGCACCTTCTCTGCAAGGAGCACATTTGTCACAGTTTCCTTTATGATAAAATTCTGCCCATTTTTCCATTAAGGAATATATATCCGTTTCTTTTTTGTTAAAAACAGTTATTGAACCTGCCCCATAAACTGGTTTATTTAACTCTTCGCTAAGCATTATTTCTCCCGAAACTCCTCCCCCAGCTTGAACAAAAAAATCAAAATCAGGGTAATTATTAGTTTCCCTTAATATTTGAACCATCGTTAGATTTTCAGGCAATTCATAAACACCGGGATTCAAAACATCACCATTAACAGAATAAAATCTAGTTTTTTGATAGGTTCCCTTGCTTATCTTGCTAACATAATAGAAAGTTTCTACATTATTCATTAATGTTGGACAATTAAATAAACCGCAATCTGTCAAAAAAGGAGGCTTCTTTTTAGGCTCAGCTCTTCTTCCCTCTATAGATTCACAAACAGCCGTTTCCTCTCCTCCAATATAGCCAGCTTTTTTCTCAAAAATAATAATCTTTTTATTACCAATTATATCTTCAAGTCTATTCTTTATTTTTTTATAATAATCCTTATTTAAATATATATAAGAATATTCAGCAGAAATAAAATCAGCAGCAATATTTATTCCATTGATAACTTCTTTAGGATAATTTTCTAAAATATAACCATCTTTAAAAACATTCGGTTCTCCCTCTGAAGCATTACAAATAACATATTTCTTCTTGCCCTTGGCTTTTTTAACTAATTCCCACTTTATTCCCGTTGGAAACCCTCCTCCACCTCTTCCCTTTAAATCAGCCTCTTTAATTTTTCTGACTATGTTCATTTAATTAATAGTTAAAATTTTAAAATTGAGAAAAGCTGCAAAAGTTACCCAGACAATATAGGGTATCAAAAGATAAAAAGCAGCTTTTGAAATAGCATAAAAATGCTTCATCGTTAATAAGATCGTAACCCATAGTAAAATTATTTCTATAAAGGCCCAGCAATATTGCCCTAAGCCAAAAAAAATAATAGGCCATAAAAGATTCAAAACAAGTTGAATGAAAAAGAAAACCAAAGAAAACTTAACGTTTTCCTTTTTTCTCATTTTCCAAATAAGATAAGCCGATATGCCCATTAATAAGTAAAGAATAGTCCACACTGGGGCAAATACCCATGCAGGAGGAGAAAATGATGGCTGATTTAATTCGCTATAGATTACAGGAACTGATTCCGCTCCAGAAAGTTGGGAACCTAAAAATCCTGTCATTAGCGAAACTGTTATGAACGAAAACAAGAATATAAATTGTTTTTTTTCGCCATTCATATACTTTAATTATATTGTTTTTCTTTTTTTAACACAACTTGACAACAATTACAATTATTTTGACAATAAAAAGGTATTTTATTTTTTGAAGAATGTTATATAATGATTCTTATCATAATAATTTTAAAAATATGCATAGACAGAACAAGGCTTCAAACTTTATCAGCAAAAAAGAATTCAAAGAAATAATTAATTTTTCAAAAAACAAAAAAACTCCTTTTCTTTTAATAAATTTAAATCAAATAGAGAAAGAATATGACAGCCTAAGGGAAAACCTTCCTTATGCAAAGATATATTATGCAGTAAAAGCTAATCCCCACAATGATGTTGTTAATCTCTTGCATAAAAAAGGATCAAATTTTGACATAGCAACTGTTTATGAATTAAATCAATTACTGGATTTCAATGTTTCTCCTGAAAAAATAAGTTATGGAAATACTATAAAAAAAGAAGCAGACATAGACTACGCTTTTAAAAAGGGGGTTAAACTTTTTGCCACCGACTCAGAAAGCGACCTAAAGAAAATCGCAAGAAAAGCTCCAGGATCAAAAGTCTTTTTTAGATTATTGTGCGACGGAAGTGGGGCGGATTGGCCATTATCAAGAAAGTTTGGAGCACATCCCGACACGATATTTAACTTAGCCATTTTAGCTAAAAAATTAAAACTCATCCCTTATGGAATATCTTTCCATGTAGGAAGCCAACAAAGAGATATTGGGCAGTGGGATAACGCTATTTCTCAATGTAAATATCTTTTTACTTCCTTAGAGGAAAAAGGAATATCTCTAAAAATGATAAACATAGGAGGAGGACTTCCTTCAAACTATGTTAACCCGGTTAAAAGTATTGATGTTTATGCTAAAGAAATAACCAGATTTTTAAAGGAAGACTTTGGAGAAAATTTACCAGAAATAATAGTAGAACCAGGAAGATCAATAGCAGGAAATGCAGGAACAATAGTTAGTGAAGTAATTATGATATCTCAAAAATCTTCTGAGGGACAAAAATGGGTTTATTTAGACGCAGGAAAATTCGGAGGACTAATAGAAACAATTGACGAATCCATCAAATATCCTATATGCACAGAAAAAAATAGTAAAAAATTAATGGAAGTTATTCTTGCTGGTCCAACTTGTGACAGTATGGATATTCTCTACGAAAATTATAAATATTGCTTAAACAAGTCTTTAAAAGAAGGAGATAAGATTTATATCTTACACACAGGAGCATATACTGCCAGCTATAGTTCTATTTGTTTTAATGGAATTCCTCCTCTAGAGGTTTATACGAAAAGATTTTAATTTTCAATATATCCTCTTTTTATATCTTCTTTTATATCCTCGCTTGAATTAGTGGAAAGTTTATCTAAAAACTCTTTTTTCTCTTCATCTTCCATTAATTGAGGTTGCGATAGTGTACTTTTTGTTGGATATAATTTATATATCTTTTTGTCAGGATAAATTTCTAAACCTAAAGCTAGGCTCTCTTGAGTTTCCTTAGAAAAATACTGATCAAAAATAAAATTGCCTAAAGAATAAAATATTAACTTTCCATTATATTTTTCAATATTTTGAACAACGTGAGGATGCCCTCCTATTACTAAGTCCGCTCCAGAATCAATTATTAAGTGAGCTAATTTCTTTTGTGACAAAGCATTAACTTCTTCATATTCATTACCCCAATGAATTAAAACTACAAAAAATGATTCGGGATTATAGAATCTTTGCCCATCAATCCATGCAGATATTTCTTTATCTGAGCAATTAAAAGAAAAAGTCTTATTAATTGCATAAAAAATTATTCCACCTTCTTGATATACATATTCCATATCACAGTCAGTAGTATCTCCAACATAATTAATTCCCGCTTCTTTAAGAATATCTCTTGTTTCCTCAAGCCCAGAAGCGCCCATATTAAGAGTATGATTATTAGCTAATGACAATAAAGAAAAATTACCTTCCTTGAGAGTTTCCATTACTCTTTTGTCGAAAGAAAACTTTAAAGAAGAATCTGGGAAGTCTTGAGTTTCATTATTTATAGGACCCTCTAGGTTGCCAACCACATAATCAAAACTATTCAAAAACTTCTTGATTAAATCTATTGGATAAGAAAATGATGTTTTAAGCATTAATCTTTCGACTCCTCGATCAAACATCATGTCTCCCACAAAAAGAATCCTCTCTGGCTCAATTTCTTTTTCATAAATTTCTTTCTCTTCTACTATTGTTGAAATTAATGATGCTTGGCTATCTAAATCTTCAGAAATATCTATCATTTTTCCCAAACAAAAAATAAAAAGAATAAAAAATAAAATTAAAAAAATATTTCTTTTCATATGAAGCCATTATATCACTTTTAATCTTGAATTTAAAATAGTCAGATGATATGATTTAATTCAAATGAATAAAAAACTATTAATATTGCCATTCGATCATCGATCTTCTTTTGTTGAAAATATTCTCAACTCTAAAGAAAACTCAAAAGAAAAAATAAAGGAAATGAAAGAAATGATTTTTGAATCATTCCTTTTGTCAATTAAAGGCAAAAACAAAAAGGACTTCGCTATTTTAGCTGATGAAGAATATGGAGAAGAAGTCCTAAATAGAGCAAAAAAAATAGGAGTAAAAATTTGCTTACCGATAGAAAAAAGCGGCCAAAAAGAACTAAAACTAGAATTTGGAAAGAATTTTGAAGAACATGTTAAAAAATTTAAACCGGATTTTGTTAAGGTTTTAATAAGATATAATCCCTCAAACAAAGAGTTAAACAAAAAACAATTAAAAGTTCTTTCTTTAGTTAATAATTTTTGTAAAAAAAATGCATACAAAGTAATCTTAGAATTATTAGTTCCTCCAACAGAAAAAGAATCCTTAATCAAGGATTACGATGAAAAAATTAGATACAGCAAAACAATAGAAGCCATTAAGGAAATAAATGATTTTATTGAAGTTAGTGTCTGGAAACTTGAAGGATTCAAAAAAGAACAATGGAAAGAGATTATAGAAGCTAAAAATAAAAATAGTAAAATAATATTTTTAGGAAGAGGAGAAGATAAAAAAATGGTTTCTAAATGGATGAAAGATGCTTCTTTTTTTAAAGAAATAATAGGATTTGCCATTGGAAGAACTATCTTTTTAAACCCTCTTAAGAAATATGAATCTAAAAAAATATCAAGAGAAAAAGCTATAGAGGAGATGAGAATAAACTTTAATTATTTTATAGATTTATGGGAAAAAAATATAAAGAAAAATATAAAGAAATAATTTTTCCACAAGACGAACAGAAACATAAGCACATAATAGAGTGGTGGTATTTTAATGGAAATTTAAAATCTAAAAATGGGAAAAGCTTTTCTTATATGAACTGTCTTTTTTTTACTAATCCTAAAAAAGTTGATATTTCTTTTTTAAAGAATATTCCATTAAATGACTTATATTTTTCTCATTATTTGTTAAGTAACAACAAAGATAAATTCGAAAGCAAGATAAATCCTATTTGTCTGATGGATAAAAATAGCTTTACGAAACCGCTATTATGGGCAGGCTACGATAACGATTGCTTTATAAAAGAAGTTTCTCCCTTCAAATACCATATTATCAATGATTTTGTTGATTTGTTTTTAGAATCGGAGAAAGATCCTCTTCTTCTTGGAGGAAAAGGATTTTTAGACTTAAAAATAAAAACAACTTTTTACTACTCTCTAACTAGACTAAAAACAACCGGCATAGTTAAAGACAATAATAAGTGGGTTCAAGTTGATGGCCTTTCTTGGATGGATCACCAATGGGCACAAACACCATTAACCAAGGATGATAAGTGGATATGGTTTTCTATACAGCTAAACAATAATTGCGAAATTGTATGTTTTGTTTACGGAGAAGAAGTAAAAACATTTCATGCCAGCATGCTCAACGAAAAAAACAAAATAGAAACCACTGAAAAAGTTGAAATAATTCCTAAAGAAAAAAAATATAAAAACATTAAAACTGGAGACTATTACTGCTTAGAATACACAATAAGAATACCAGACTTTGATTTGGAGATAGAAACAGAGCCCTTCAAGAAAGAACAAGAAATGATATTCGGAAATATTAAATATTGGGAAGGAGGGATAAAAGTTAAAGGAAAATTAAAAAACAAAAAAGTTGAGGGTATTGGTTTTTCAGAACTATTAACTTCTCCAAGAAGCGGACTAGTTAAAAACTTATTTGATAGACTAAAGTCAAACCCTATAAAAAACATAAAAGAAGTAACTGATATAGGGGCAAAATCAATTTACATTATAAACGAAAAAATACAGAAAAAGTTTTAAATTACTTTAGAGAAAAAGAAGCTTTAACCGTAATCATAATTTCCTTTTCTACTGTAGAAGTATCGTACATACCATAGTCAGAAATATCAACAGAGTTTGGTTGTAAAACTTGAACTACTCCCATGCTTACAGACTTAAGATCTCCAACTTTTTTCCCAGAAGATTTAACTATACTTTCCGCTCTATTACGAGCATCTTCCATTGCTTCAGGAAGAAGATTTATTCTAGCATCAGAAAGATTACCATAATAATATTGAGGAGAATATGCTGAGAAAATAACTCCTTTTTCAATTATAGGTTGAATATCTTTAGAAACATTATTTATTTTTTCAATATCTTTTGAATTAATTATTATGTCCTGTGTTAAAGTATACTCATCAGAAACATCTTTACTATCATAATAATAATTCTTCTGCATAGAAATAGGAGAAATAGTTATCTCGCTTTCATCAATCCCCTTTCCAATTAAAAAGTTTCTAACAATTCCTTCATCTAACTTCATCTGTTCATAGCCACTATTAAGATTATAAGCATAAACCTTTCTAGAAAAACTGCCATTCCATTTAACAGTGTCAGACATTACTACCTGCTTAGAAGAACCAGTAACAACTAAAACATTATCAAAACTCTTTATTTGAACTAAGGAATAAGAAACAATAATTATTCCTACAATAAAAGAAGCTCCAATAATTATAGATTCTTTTAATAAATTTTTATTCTCCATAATATTAAAATTAATAGTTACAACCCTATGTTAACAATTTAATTAAAGGTTGTAAACGTTGTCATAGAAAGGAACCTCTCCATTAATTGCCATAGCTAAAGACATGCTTACACCCTCTTCTCCATGCACAACAAAAATCTTTTTAGGATTAGCTCTTCTTGCCCAATCGAAAAGCATTTTACAATCTCCATGAGAAGAAAAAGAAAATATCGTAGAAACATTGGCTTTTATTTCTATTTTTTTATTTTCAACCTCAATTATTTTTTCCCCTTCAATCATTTTTTTACCTATAGATCCTTCGACCTGAAAAGAAACTATCAAAAGACTATTCGATGCATCTCCTAAATATTTTTTCAAATAAATCCCTATTTTACCCCCTTCAAACATCCCACTTCCAGCAAGAATTATTTTTGGATTAGTTGCTGTTAGAACTTTTTCAGACTGAAACTTATTTTTAATCATCTGAAGGCCCTCAAAATCAAAAATGTCATCTCCACTTAAAATAAGCTTACTAGATTCTTCATCAAAAAAATCATTATATTCTCTATATATTTGCGTTGCTTTAATTGCTAGTGGACTATCTAAAAAAACATTAACATTCTTAATTTTTTCCTTCTCAAAAAAATTATTTAATTCATAAAGAATCTCCTGCGTTCTTTCTAGTGCAAAAACTGGAATCATTAAAACTCCTTTTTTTGCAATAGTTTCTTTTATTTTTTTTCTTAAAATTTCTCTCCCTTTTTCTTTTGACTCATGAAGCCTATTACCATATGTTGATTCTATAAAAAGAACATCTGCTTCATTTATGAATTCAGGGTCTTTTACTATAGGAGCGGGAGCGTTACCTAAGTCGCCAGAAAAAACGAGTTTTTTTGTCATACCTTCTTCATTAATCCAAACTTCGAATATCGCGGAACCTAAAATATGCCCCGAATTCCTTAGTCTTACTCTTATATTATCATTAATATTTTTCTCTTCTCCATAACTTAAACAAGTAAAAAACTTGATAAGATTATTAATATCCTCTTCTTTACACAATGGAGCAACAAAAGGTTTCTTATCTATCCTTGAAACATTTAGAGCATCCAACAAAATTATTTCTGTTAAATCTCTTGTTGGTTTAGTTGAATAGATTCTTCCTCTAAATCCCTCCATAAAAAGCTTGGGTAGCCTACCACAATGATCAAGATGAGCATGAGTTAAGAGAACAAAATCAATTTCCTCGGGATCAAAAGAAAAGTCCTTTAAATTTTTATAAGAACTTTTTCCTTGAAACATTCCACAATCAACTAAAAATTTAGTTTCTCCTGTTTCAATTAAAATGCAAGAGCCTGTTACTTCACGACAAGCACCGTGGAAAGAAATTTTCATTTAATTAAGAGTTTTATATATTAAGTATATCATAAACAAAAAAAACCGCTATAAAAGCGGTTTTTTAATAGCTACTAATCGTTCCCCATAAAGTAAGCAAAAGCTATATATAGAGCTGATAAACCAACCAAATCATATACTATGTTTGCCAACAACGTTTGGCCAAACAACGCAGAAACAAGGTCAAATCCAAAAAAACCAACTAACCCCCAGTTCAATCCTCCAATAATTACTAATATTAAAGCAATTGAACCCAGTGCGTTTAATTTTTTCATTTTTAATTTGTTAGATTTATTATGCGACCTTTATAATTTAATTTTATTATAGGCACATTATAAAGCAACAAATTAATCCACAAAAATTAATTAAGCTTCAATAATCTAACAATAACCCCTTTCTCATTTAAAATTCCATCAACATTATAGCGATCACCAACATTTAAATCAGAACAAGAATTTTTACTATTTTCACAAACACTATACTTATCAAAAATTAATTTAACATTCTTAGCGGGACTGCCAGGTTCATCATAAATTAAAAACCATACTCCCTCTTCCATTCCCGGATTATTTTTAACAATATTTCCACTTTGAGAAAAATTAATTAACTCATCTCTTTTTTCAAAAAAATCATTTTTGAATAATAAAAACAAAACGCCTAAACATATTATAAATATAATTACTTTTTTCATATTTTTTAATAAGTTATTCTCTTCTTAGTGCATTTATAGGATCCATGTTAGATGCTTTTTTTGCAGGATAAACTCCAAAAAAAACTCCGATTAACAAAGAAAAAAGCAGTGACAATATTACGGACAACAAAGAAACACTGTATCCCCAATTTATTCCAAAAGAAACAGCTGTGCAATAAATTAAATAAGAGACTAAAACTCCTATTAAAACTCCCAAAAATCCACCCAAAAAAGTTAAAAGAGAAGCTTCCATTAGAAATTGCCATAATATATCATTTCTTTTAGCTCCTACTGCCCTTCTTAATCCAATCTCAAAAGTTCTTTCAACTACTGAAACATACATAATATTTGTTATTCCAACTCCTCCAACTAACAATGAAACTGCTGATATAACAACTAAAAGTAACGTAATTAAAGATAAAACCGTTTCAACCATTTCTTGAGCATCAATCATGGTCATTACTTCAAAATCATCTTCATCTGGACTATCAATACTATGTCTTTCCCTTAAAAGAGATATAATTTCTTCTTTTGTTTCATCTATTCTTTCAACATCTTTAACTTTTACAGAAAGGCCCATCACATAATCTGTTCCCAAAATTTTCTTTTGCATCGTTAATGTTGGAATATAAACCATTGAATCCATATCAAAGCCAAAATTAGCTCCTCTTTCTTTTAATACGCCCACCACTCTAAATGATGAATTTCTTAAATAAACGTTTTTTCCAATCGCATCATTTTCTCCAAAAAGAAACTCCTTTATCTTGCTTCCTAAAACTATAACAGAAGAAATAGAGTTTTCTTCTTCCTCAGAATAAAATCTTCCTTCTCCAATCTCCATTTTTTCAATCAAGGGAGCATTGCCTCCATAACCAAATATCATAACAGCCTTAGCCTCGTTTTCGTATTTAATAATTTCTTGACCTGTAATATAAGCATAGTGAGTTTCAATGTTTGCAAGATTGGCTATAGCATCAACATCTCTATTCTTAAAAGTTGTTATGGTTGTTCCAGACGCAAAACTAGTAGCACTTCCCGTTGAACCTTTTCCAGGCACCCTAACTTCAATATTTATAGTGTCAGACCCATAAACCTCTAATTCATGAAGGACCATTGATTTTAGGCCATTACCAGCAGAAATCATTATAATCAACGATGCAATACCAATAGCAACAGCTATTATGGTTAAAATAGTACGAGATTTTTGACGCATTAAGCTTGTGTATGCTGATTCAATTTTAGATCTTAAATTATTCATACCTTAAAGATTCTATAGCATTTAAAGAAGCTGCTTTTCTAGCAGGAGAGATTCCAAAGATAAGCCCTATCATTATTGAAAATCCACAACCTAAAAATATAGATAAAGGAGAAATTATCAATTTCCAATTATAATCAAACGCATTAACCGCAATCGATATCAATATTAAAACCAATGAACCAATAATAATTCCTATAATTCCGCTAATAAAAGTAATTGTAATTGCTTCAATCAAAAACTGCTTTACGATTTCAGAGTTCTTAGCTCCAACAGCTTTTCTAAGTCCAATTTCTTTTGTTCGCTCTTGAACAGTAGCAAGCATTATATTCATAATTCCGAACCCTCCAACAACCAAAGATATTGCAGCCACTGCAGCTAAAAAGAATCTTAAAGCATCTGTTATTAGAGAAATGGTTTCTAATGCTTGAGCAGTAGAAGTTATTGTAAAATCATTTTCTTTATAATCTTTTATATCATGACTATCACGCAAAACATCCCTAACAATTTCTATTGTTTTATCAATATTTCCTACATCATCAATTTTCATTCTTATAAAATTAATATGGTTAATTCCTAAAATAATATTTTGAGCTGTTGATATAGGGATAAATAAATCATTGTCTTGATTTTGAATTAAGCTACCGCCTTTTTCTTTTAAGACACCTATAACATTAAAATTTATTTTTTTAATTTTTATTCTTTTCCCAATAGGATCTTCTTCTCCAAAAATTTCTTCAGCTATTTTGCTCCCCAAAACAACTACTCTAGCATTGCCCACTTCTTCTTCTTTTGTAAAGAATCTTCCCTTTTCGACCGAACTATTTTGAACATCCGTATACGAAGAAGTTGTCCCATAAAAAGTTATGCCTTTTTTAACATCATTAACAGAAATAACATCACTTCCAGAAACATACATCGCTAAAAATTTAATATATGGAACATTATTCTTCAATATTGCCTCTCCATCTTCATATTTAAGAGAAGTTATGACAATACCGAAAACCGAAGAAGGAGGACCCCCTTCTTCAGAAGCTCCAGGTAAAACACCTATTAAGTCAGGGCCTATATTTCTTATCTCATCTAAAATTAATTCCTGGACACTTTCACCAACAGATAAAACTATCATAACGGCAGTTATTCCTATAATAATTCCCAGCATAGTTAAAAAAGAACGCAATTTACTGCGAACAATCATCTGCCATGAATTTTTTATTGATTCAAAAATATCCATAATTACTTGTTAAGATCGTCTAAAGCTTCTTGCCTACAAAAAACTTTGCAGTCTTCGACTATAAGCCCATCTTTAATCTTTATAATCCTTTCGGCATGTTCAGCAGTTGATTTTTCGTGAGTAACTAAAATAATAGAATTTCCTTTATTGTTTAAATCTTGAAGAATTTTCATTACTTGAGCCCCTGATTTAGAATCCAAGTTTCCAGTTGGTTCATCAGCAAAAATAACTTCTGGCTCATTGACTAATGCTCTTGAAATAGCAACCCTTTGCTTTTCACCCCCAGACAATTTACTCGGAGAATAATTTAATCTATGGCTTAAGCCAACATTATTTAAAAGATACTTCGCCTTTTCAATTCTTTTTTCTTGAGGAATATTTGTATATGTTAAAGGAAGCAAAACATTTTCCAAAACCGTAAGGTTACTTAAAAGATTAAAAGATTGAAAGATAAAACCAACTTTCTTACTTCTCATCAAAGCAAGTTCGTCATCATTTAATTTAATAACTTCCCTATCTTCAAAATAATATGTTCCACTTGTTGGCTTGTCTAAAAAGCTTAGAATGTGCATTAAAGTTGATTTTCCTGATCCAGAAGGGCCCATAATAGAAACAAATTCTCCCTTTCTAATATCAAATGTTATCCCTCTTAAAACAGACGTAACAACATCCTCATTAATAAAGTCCTTTTTTAAATCTTTAACACTAATAAGCATTATTTTATTATCTTTAAAACAACTTCTTCGTTCTCCTCTATTCCAGATATTATTTCTGTAAAAGCATTATCTGCTTTAATTCCAACTTCAACAGTCCTCTCCTCAATCTCTCCATTTTTTAAAACCCTTACATATTTATCGTTTGTTTCTTCGTTAGTTAAAATTGATCTGGCTGGAACAAAAATAACATTATTTTTGCTATCAGTTAATATTAAAACATCGGCGCTCATTCCTGGCTTCAATAAATCAGAACCATCTTCTTTTATTCCAATGTTAACCTTATAATAGACAACATCTTGAATATTTGTTGAAGCTGGATCTATTCTTAATACAACTCCCTCCAGCTTATTATCTTTTCCCAAAGCATTTAAACTTATCTCTGCCTCATCTCCTATTTTTATTTTAGTTACATCCGTTTCTGGAACATCGACATTAATCTCATAATTAGGGGAAAGCATTTCTATCATTGTTTCATTAACGCTTACTAACTCTCCCTTGCTTTTATTAATTTTTGTTATAACTCCACTAATTGGTGCGAAAATTATCGCCTTATTCCTTGCTGCTACAGCTTGGGCCAAAATAGCCTCATAATAACTAATATCAATATCTCTAGGCTTAGCAACTAAGGAATTGTAATTTGCATATTGTAATTCAAGGCTTGCCTTAGCAGAATTAACCGAAAAGGTAGCAGAATTAATATTGTTATTATTCTGAATTTTTAATAATGAAATCTCATTCTCTAGCGAAGACATTGAAATCTGAGCAGCACTAATAGCTGATTTTTGTGAATCTAAAGCACTTTTCTCCGAAACAGTTACTCTATTTTGATATGTTACCTCTTCACAAACATTCCTTATTAAGGTTAATCCTAAAAGTATATTATTCAAAGAATCTACAGATTTATGAATCGCGCTATCAATATCATCTTTATTTTTAGATTCTTTCGCTTTATTGATAAGAATGTTTGTTTCATCTTTTGGCCTTTTAATCTGGTATTCTTGATTACTTCTAACTGTAAGACCTTCTTGATCATTATTGGTAAAATAGTTTGATTGAATATTTTCTACTGTAGTATAAGCATTATACATTTTAATAGATGCATCCTCTAAAAGATTTAACGCATAATCATATTTTGCATTAACTGTATTTTCGGAAACAGATATTGTATCTTCAAGATTTTTTTCAGCTTGAGCTAAAACCACCTTAGCCGATTCTATTTGTTTTTCTAAAACAGCAACTTGCTCCATTGTTGCTCCGGCTAATTTTTGGTTCAAAGAAGACTGCGCTTGAGCTAAATTAGCATTAAGCTCTGACAATGATAAGTTAGCTAGCCATTGCCCCGCTTTAACATTATCACCAACTTCAACTTTTAAAGTTTCCAATCTTCCCATAGTTTCAAAATGGAGAGCTAAGCTATTAGCTGATTCAACCTTTCCGGTAACATCCACCGTTTGATTTAAGTTTCCTCTTTCTACCTTAAATGTTTCATACTGAGAAGCCTTTTTTCCATTAAAAAAAGATAGTATCAAAAATAGACCTAAGACTATTATTACTACGGAAATTAACAGTTTTTTTGATTTAAAATTAATTTTATTCATATTTAGATTAATAACATTTTTATTAATGTTTTTCAATAAAGTTTCTGCACTTTAATTCTCTTTGATATTTTATTGCAAACCTATGAGCTTCATCTCTTACTCTTATTAAAAGATTAAGATTATCGTTAGCCCATTCATTTTTAGACAAAAGAATAAGTTCGTTCTTTTTTCTCTCCTTTCCTTTGGCTATCCCCACAACAGGAATATTATTTTTTATGTTTTTCTTAATTACATTAACCTGAGCTTTCCCTCCGTCAACTAAAATTAAATCAGGAAAAGACCAGTCAAAGTGATTAAACCTCCTTTTTATAATTTCTTCTAAACAACCTATGTCGCTTTGAAAAGAAACTTTTTTAATTTTAAACTTCTTATAATCTTTTTTAAGTGGTTTCCCATTTTCAAAAACAACCATACTTCCAACCATAATTTCATCACCTAAATTAGAAATGTCATAACCCTCTATCCTTTTAATCAAATTTTTATTACTACTATCTTCTTCTAAAAATGATTTATCTAGCAAAGAAAAATCCATTATCCTTTTTAAAGAAAATATTTGATTTCTTATTCTAGCTGCCTCTTCAAATTTCTCACTTTTAGATAATTTTTTCATTTCTTTTTCTAAAGAGGAAATAAGACTTTTTTTCCTTCCTTTTAAAAAAGAAACTAAAGGTTTAATAACTTTTTTATTATAATCAATAGAAGATATTTCGTTAGTACAAACCCCCAAACATTTATTAAGATGATAATCAAAACAAGGACTTTTTTGATTGGGATTACATCTTGATACATTAAAAAGAGAATGAAGAATCTTTAAAACTTGAGAAATTCTCCCTTCTGCATATGGTCCAAAGATATATTTGTATTCATTAATTTTTAAATTTCTTTCTCTAACAGCCTTAAGCTTGGGAAAATCCTCTTTGGTTATAACTAAAAAGTTCCAGCTCTTATCATCTTTCTCTTTTATATTATACTTCGGCTTAAATTTCTTTATATAGTTAGCTTCTAATATAATTGCCTCTAAAACAGAATCCGTAACCTTCCACTTAACATCATCTATTTCGCCAATTAAAGACTCTATTGGTCTAAATGTTTTAGGCTTTAAATAACTTCTTACTCTACCTCTAAGAGACGTGGCTTTCCCAACATAGACAAGATTTCCTTTTTTATAAAAAAGATAAATCCCCGAAATATTTGGAATTTTTTCAATTTTATCTTTCCAATTTTTCATTTTTTAATGTTTTTCTTAAATACTTACCTGTCCATGTCGGCATTCTTGAAATTTCTTCGGGAGTTCCTTCTCCCACTAAAAACCCCCCTTCATTTCCACCCTCAGGACCAAGATCGATAATCCAATCGGCACATTTTATAAAATCTAAGTTATGTTCAATAACCATAACCGTATTACCCAAAGAAACAAGTTTTTGCAAAAGAATAATGAGCTTTTTAATATCATCATAATGAAGACCCGTTGTAGGTTCATCTAACAAATAAAGTGTTTTTGTAGTTCCTCTTTTACTTAACTCTCTGCTTAATTTTATTCTTTGAGATTCCCCTCCTGATAATGTTGTTGCTGGTTGACCCAATGTTATATACCCTAAGCCAACATCATTTAAAATTTTCATTTTATCGTGAATTAATGGAATATCTTTAAAAAACTTTTCAGCTTCTTCTATTGTCATATCTAAAACCTCTGCAATATTTTTTCCCTTATAGTGAACACCCAAAGTCTCCTTATTGAATCTCTGTCCCTTACAAACATCACAAGCAATTTCAACATTTGGTAAAAAATGCATCTCTATCTCAAGGGTTCCCTTACCTTCGCAATTCTCGCATCTCCCCCCAGGAACATTAAAACTAAACCTGCCTGTTTTGTATCCTCTCATTTTTGATTCTGGAGTAGAAGCAAATATATTTCTAATCTCATCATAGGCTTTAGTGTATGTTGCAGGATTGGAACGAGAAGATTTTCCAATCAATGATTGATCTATTCTTATTACTTTATTTAGATATTCAATATTTTTAATTTCCTTAACCCTAACCTCTCTTTTGAAATGATTAATTTTCCCAGAAACATATTTATATATAATATCATTCATTAGAGTAGATTTCCCTGAACCTGAAACCCCAGTTAAACAAATAAGTCTGCCTAAAGGAATATCTATATTTAAATTTTTTAAATTATGTTCTTCTGCTCCAACAACTTTTAATTTAACCAAGCTGTCTGATATTTTTCTTCTTTCTTTAGGAATTTCTATTTTTTCCTCCCCCCTTAAGTATTTTCCCGTAAGAGATTTTGACTTCTTATCTTCTAACAAACTTTTTAAGGTTCCCGAATACATTATTTCTCCTCCATATTTTCCTGCCCTAGGACCAAAATCTACTATCCAATCACTAGCTAAAATAGTATCTTCATCATGCTCAACAACTATAATCGTATTTCCGGCATCACACAAGCTTCTCAAAGTTTTGATAAGCATTTCATTATCTTTTTGATGAAGACCTATTGTTGGCTCATCTAAAACATAAAGGGCTCCAACCAATTTAGTCCCGACTTGAGAGGCAAGTCTAATTCTTTGAGATTCTCCTCCAGAAAGCGTTCCCGATATTCTATTAAGATTAACATAATGAAGACCAACATCCATAAGAAACTGTAATCTATTTATTATTTCTTTGAAAATAACATCTGCTATCTCTTTCTCTTTCTTTGTTATTTTTATATCTAGAAAAAAACCAAGAGCTTTTTCTACATTCATATCGCTAATTTCCCAAATATTCTTATCATTTACTTTCACACTCAAAGCATTTCTATTTAATCTTTTTCCTTCGCATAAAGAACAAGGTTCTGAGCTAAAAATATTCTCAACTCCTAAACCATTGCATTCGGGACAATAACCATAAGGACTATTAAAACTAAAAAGTCTAGGCTCTATTTCCGGAAAACTAAAACCACATTTAGGACAAGAATATTCTGTGCTAAATATACGCTCTTCTTTATTGGGAAAAATAACCGTACACAAACCATTAGACATATCAATAGCTGTTTCTATGGCTTCATTAAGCCTAAAATCAAAATCATCATTAATTTCGGAAAAATTTATTTTATCAATAATAATTTCAATGGTGTGCTTAACTTCTTTTTTCAATAAAATCTTTTCTCTTAAGCTTTTAATTTTTCCATCGATTCTTAATTCATTAAATCCTGCCTCGTATGTATCCTGAAGCATTTGATAATATTCTCCTTTTCTTCCTCTAACAACAGGAGAAAGAATGATTAACTCTCCTTTTTCTTGCAATAGTTCTTCTGTTCTTTTAAAAATTTCATCGCTTGTCATTTTTTCAATTTCAATTCCACAGTCAGGACAAAAAGGTCTTCCAATTCTAGCAAATAAAACCCTTAAGTAGTCATATATTTCGGTTATTGTCGCAACAGTAGAACGAGGATTAGAACTATGAGCTTTTTGACTAATAGAAATTGCGGGAGATAAACCCTCAATCTCATCAACATCTGGCTTCTGCATTCCTCCTAAAAATTGCCTTGCATAAGAAGAAAGAGATTCTATATACCTTCTTTGTCCTTCAGCAAAAATAGTATCAAAAGCAAGACTAGATTTTCCTGATCCAGACAAACCAGTAAAGACAATCATTTTGTTTCTAGGTATTTCTAGAGAAACATTTTTTAAATTATGCTCCCTTGCTCCTCTTATTATTATTTTATCTTGCATATTATTTTTTATTTAATTTTTTCTCCAATATTAGTATTTCATCCCTTAGTATAGTTGCTAATTCGAACTCTAATTTATCAGCAGCCTCTTTCATCTTCTCTCTCTTTTCTTTTAACAATTCCGGTATATTTTTGAGATCCCCCATCGATTCAATTTCTAAAATCTTCTCACTTCTTTTTTTTGTTTTTAATTTTTTATTTTCTAGTCCGAATTGCTCTAAAATATTCTTAATACTCTTTTCAATAGTTTTAGGAGTAATATTATTATCCTTATTATACTTTAGTTGGATCTTTCTTCTTCTATCTGTTTCTTTGATTGCAAAATCAATTGATTTAGTTATTTTATCTGCATAAAGAATAACCCTACCATTAACATTTCTTGCAGCTCTACCTATAGTTTGAATAAGACTTGTTTCGTTTCTTAAAAATCCTTCCTTATCTGCATCTAGGATGGCCACCAAAGAAACCTCAGGAATATCAAGTCCCTCTCTTAATAAATTAACCCCTACAATAACATCTATTTTCCCCTTTCTTAAGTCTGTTATGACTTCAACTCTTTCTAAGGTTTTAACGTCACTGTGAAGATATTTTACTTTTATTTTTTTCTTTTCTAAATAATCAGTTAAGTCTTCTGCCATTCTTTTTGTTAGGGTTGTTACTAAGGTCTTCTCTTTTTTTGAAACTTGATTTTCTATTCTTTCAATTAAGTCCTCTACTTGAGATTTTTTTCCATTTATTGGACAAATTATTATCTCTGGATCAACTAGTCCTGTAGGCCTAACAATTTGCTCTACAATTTGATTACTTTTTTCAATTTCAAATTCTTTTGGTGTCGCTGAAACATATATAGTTTTTTTGGTTAAATTTTCAAACTCATCATATTTAAGAGGCCTATTATCATATGCACTTTCTAGTCTAAAACCATAATCAATTAATGACTTTTTTCTTGCTTTATCCCCAAAATACATTCCACCTATTTGAGGAATAGTAACATGCGATTCATCAATAACAGTTAAAAAATCAGGATTGGCCATTTTAAAATAATTTAATAAAGTGAATGAAGGTTCTCCTTTCTTTCTTCCATCAAAATGCCTAGAATAATTTTCAATTCCTTGGCAATATCCGATATTTTCAATCATTTCTAAATCATATCCAATCCTTCTCTCTAGTCTCTCATGCTCCAATAACTTACCCTTTTTTTCAAAAAAACTTAGTCTATCTTTAAGTTCTTCTCTTATTTCGGTTATTGCTTTTTTTCTATTGTCTTCATTTAAAACATAATGTTTAACAGGAAAAAGAGAAATATTATTAATTTCTTCTAAGACATTCCTCCTTATTGGTTCAATAACTTCTATTAAGTCTATTTTTTCAGAAATTAAGATGCGATAAATTATTTTTTTATTCATCGGCATAATTTCTAATGTTCTTCCTCTTAATCTGAAAGTTCCTAAACGTAAATCACCAGTAATTCTTTCAAATTGCATATCAATTAATTTTCTAGAAAGAGTTTTTCTGTCTATATCTTGACCAACTCTTAAATTAAAAAGTACCTTTTTGTATTCTTCAGGAGAACCTAAACCATATATGCAAGAAACAGAGGAAACAATTATTACATCTTTTCTAGTTAAGAGAGCTTGAGTACAAGCATGACGAAGCCTGTCTATTTCTTCATTAATTTGAGCCTCTTTTTCAATATATGTATCCGTGTGAATCATATATGTTTCTGGCTGATAATAATCATAGTAACTAACAAAATACTCAACTGCATTATCAGGAAAAAACTCCCTAAATTCATTACATAGTTGAGCTGCAAGTGTTTTATTATGAGAAATAACAAGCGTTGGCTTTTGAATTTTTTCTATAACATTAGCAATAGTAAAAGTCTTCCCAGAGCCAGTAACTCCAAGTAATGTTTGCTTGTCCATCCCCTTATCTATCCCTTTAACTAATTTCTCTATCGCTTTAGGTTGATCTCCCTTAGGACTTAATGATGTTTTAAGTTTAAATTTCATATTTGAGTAACTCGTATTTTAACATAAAAAAAAGAGCAAATCAATTTGCTCCTAATAAGGATATCTTGTTTATTTAAAATAAAGATTCAGGCATTCTTCAAATTTATCAATATTTTCATTACTAATCGTAAAGCCGGCAGCAGGAGGATGCCCACCAAACATCATCAATAAGCCTTTGCAACTTTCCATAGCTTTAACTGCATCCACTCCTTTAGGAACTCTTGCTGTTCCTCTACTTATTTCTTCTCCCTTTCTGTAAAGAAAAACTGGCTTATTAAAGTAATTGCATAAACGAGAAGCAAGAGAACCCAAATGTTCCCCCTTCCAGAAATAAGAACCCTCAAAAATCACGTTAACATCTTTCCCCGATATCTTATCAATCAATTCATTTGTTAGAAGAGAAATTTCTTTTTGTTTCTGATTACTTTCTTCCATCAATTCTTCTGCAACCATAATGGTCTTGTCAAAATTACTTTCCGTTAAAAAAAGATATGGCTTTGGGATATGATTATCTATTACGGCTGAATTAAGAGCACTATTTACCTTAGAAACCATGTCACGCCTAGAAGAAAAATCCATTGGATTAAGTATTGAAAAAATTGCTCTAATCGCCGGTCTTTGGCTCATCTCTATTCCTTCCAAACCTTCTTCTATCCATTTTTTGTTTTCGTCTTCTTCTACCATCATGTCCGAAATAGTTCCTAACGCCACCAACTCTAAGAAACTTTTTCTAAGCATTGGTGACATTTTTTCTTTTAAAATTTCTTCCGAAAGCTTAAAAGCTATTCCAACGTTTGCAAATTCCTTAAAAGGATATTCATCTCCTTCCTGCTTAGGATCAACAACTATTTCTGCGTCAGGCAATCTACCTAAGGTTTTATGATGATCCACTATGACAACAGAAAAGCCACTATTTATAGCGTCTTTTATTTCTTCAAAATTAGTTATTCCACAATCCAAAGTAATTATTAATCCTTTAGAAACTTTTGATTTTATAAAATTAAGAGCTTGAAAGTTCAAACCATGACCCTCGTTTCTATCAGGAGAAAAAGCTAAAACTTTAGGAGAATAATCTTTACCAGAAATATTATCTATTGTTTCTTTAATAATAACCATCGAAGAAATTCCATCTAAATCAGAGTCTCCATAGATAATTATTTGTTCTTTATTTTTAATAGCTGTCTTTATTCTTTCTGCTACTTTCTCAATATTTTTAATTTTCATAATTTTTCTCTAGAGCTATTATTCCTGGCAAATCTTTCCCTGCTATAAAATCAAGCATAGCTCCGCCTCCAGTCGAGATATGATCAAATTGATGTTCAATGCCCATCTTTTGAATAGCTTCTACCGTTTCTCCTCCTCCAATTATTGAAAAAACATTACTATTATTTTGACCTATCATTTTAGCTATTTCTATTGTTCCTTTATTAAAGGGCTCTCTTTCAAAATATCCTAAAGGACCATTCCATATAACAGTTTTAGCCTCACTTAAAATACTTCTAAATTTTTCAATTGTTTCTGGTCCTATATCAAATATTTCCTCTTCCTTTCTAATCGTACCAACAGCACCCACCCTTAAATAGTCTTCTTCTAGCTTAGACAAACCCATTACTCCGTCAATTGGTAAGTGCAATCTAGGATCAGACAAGTCAATTTCTTTTGCAACATCCATTAATTCTTCTTCTTCGGAATTTAATAAGTCTTTAACATAAATCCCTTTAGAAACTAATAAGGAATTAGCTACTTTTCCTCCCAACAAAAGATGGTCTGATTTTTCAAGCAATCTCTTAATAACTTTTGTTTTGGTTGAAACTTTAACTCCACCAATAATCGAAACTAACGGCCTTTCTGGAGAGACTAAAGAATCAGACAATACTCTAATTTCATTTTCTAAAAGTAATCCTGGGAAGGATGGTAAAAATTTTGGCACACCAGTAATCGATGCATGATTTCTGTGACAAACTCCAAAACCGTCTTGAACAAAAATATCCCCTAGCTTAGCTAATTCTTTAGAAAATCTTTCATCGTTGGATTCTTCTCCCTTATAAAACCTTAGATTTTCTAAAAAAACTATTTCACCTTCTTTCATTTCAGATATCTCCTTTCTAACCTTTCTACCAATAGTATCATTAATAAACTTAATTTTCCCTCCAAAGAGTTTCCATAATCTTCTTGCTACTGGCTTAAGAGAATAGTTTAAATCTCTTGTTTTTGGCTGGCCCAAATGAGTAATTAATATAATTTTAGCCCCATTTTCTTCTAAATATTTTAAAGTTGGGATAAATTTTCTTATTCTAAAATCATCTAAAACCCTACCATTAGAACCTACTGGAACATTAAGGTCGCACCTTACCAAAACCCTTTTTCCTCTAATATTTTCATTCCTTATATTATTCATCATAAATACATATTACTAAAGAAAGATTCTATTAGCAAGTAAATTATTTTTTAGTCTCTATTAAGGGAAACTCCAATGTTACCTGCGTTCCAACATCTTCAATTGAATCAACCATTATGCTTCCTTCCATTGACTCAACAATTTGTTTTGTGATCCACAAGCCTAGTCCAGTCCCGACGACATCTTCTGTTTTTTTATTTTTAACTCTATAAAATTTTTCGAACAAGCGCTCTCTTTCTTTAGCACTCATTCCAATTCCTGTATCTTTAATAATTAGAATTAAATTATTTAATTTATTTGAAAGCTTTACATCTATAATTCCTTTATTGGTGTACTTAATAGAATTACCAATAATGTTTATTAAGACTTGCTTGAATCTATCCTTATCTATATTAACTAAGTCATTAATATTTTCTTCAGTAACAAAATTTAGAGATAAGCCTTTTTGACTAGCCTGAAGAGACATTTCTTGAACCGTAGAATCAATCAAAGGCTTTATGTTTATTTCTTTTTTGTCTATTTTTAACCTTCCCTGCTCAATTCTGCTAACATTCAAAAGATCTTCTATAAGGTCACCTAATCTTTCCGTTGAAGAATTAATTATAGATAAATATTCTATTCCCTCCTTTTTAAGTTTTAATTTTTTTGATTCTTCAAGCATCATTTGAGCATATCCTCTAATTATTGTAACCGGGGTTCTCAATTCATGGGAAGCCATAGAAATAAATTCGTCTTTCATTTTATCAACTTCTTTTATCTTGTTGTAAAGAATTGAATATTCAAAAAGCCTTGAATTAACTAACAATAGCATTACTATCAGAACAACTCCCAATAGAAGTATCCAATATGACTTAGTTAAAACAGAAGCTAGTTTTAAATTAACCATGTCTGCGGAAACCTTAAGAGATAAAATAGCCTCATTTTCTCCCTGAAGATTCTTTAATGGCATAGTAACTAACCAATAAATATTACTTAATCCATTCTTTCTCTCTGTTATTCTTTGAGCAACTGGATTGTTTTCACTCCAAGATAAAAAGTAGTTGTATGAATTTTCAACTTCTCCTATTGTTTCCACGTCGTTCATACTGGCTACCTTCCTGAAAGAACCATTCTCGAAATATAATACTTCTAAGCTTTTAGTATCCTCATTAAAATTCTTCCAATTATTAACAAACAACTGTAATTCTTCAGAAGAATTCAATTTGTCTGCAACTCCAGCATTAAAGGCTTGTCCAACGCCTATTGCCTTGTTTTGCAAACTCATATTTGTAACTTCTTGAAAATATCCAGAAAAAACCCATGTATTAAAAATTAAAACCCCAGGAATGATTACCATTAAGGCAATAGAATATATTACTTGCTTATTATCTTTAAGAAAAGCTAATTTTGATTTAATCATGTGCTAATTTCCGAATCTTTCTTTTATGATCAAGAGCAAAGAAATTAAAATAATTATTGTTGATAATCCTCCAAGTAAATAAAGATTTAGCATATTTCCTGCTTCGTCAGGAGCCTGATTAACAACTTCTTCCGAGATGAAAAACTCATCCAATGTTGCTGCTTGAGCTTCTTCGATAAAGAAAGCTTTAGGAGCACTAGACTCAACTATTTTTCCTTCTTCATTGTGAAGAACTGCATAAACCTCATGAGTTCCGTCAACCATTGATTTGTCTAGAGAATACACCCAATTTCCATCTTGATCAGCTTGAACTGTAACTACAATTGGCATAGAACTATAGATAAACAAAGTAATGACTTGATTCGGAAGAGCTTTTCCTTCTACCTTTAAAGAAATTTCATTATTATTTTTAACTGTCTCAACTAAGTTCACAGATAGAGATTCTCCAACTGAAGGATTATATTTTGGTTGCTCCAAAGGCTTTGCATTTACTATCGCCTTATCAACCCCAGAAAGACTTTCAACATCAAAATTTTCTCCTATTCTTTTAATAACATCGTCTGGCAGATTACTTTCTCCGCTACTTAAAGCTATCGCAACAGGAGAAATTCCTTGCTGAGAAGAGTTTGTTTCTATGGACAATAAAATAATGGGAATGTTTTCATCTTTTGAAACAATTATTGGCAAATTTTCAACACTAATTTTTTTTTGTTCATCTTCGCTTTTCTTTATTTCTAAAGTAACTGTTTCTTCTTTGTTTACTATTAAAGCTTTCTTTCCAGAAACTTCAACCAGTTCATTTATTTTTTCCTCGCTTATTTTACTTTTAAGATTAAATAAAATAACATTATCTATTAAGTCATTACAGCTTTTTTCGTTAACGCCTTCGCATTTTAATGGTTTCCCATAATTAGTTAGAAAATAGTTTCTACATTGATCAAGTGTTCCTAAGTTTAAAGACAAACATTCTGGAACGATTTTTGACTGATAGATATAAACTTCGCATTCCTCTTTATTATTTATCCTTGCCTTCAAGCACTCTGTTGGAAGAATATCTTCTTCTATTTTTTCCTCTTGGATTAATAAATTATTATCAGAACTATTTTCTGAAACATTCTCTATTTCTGTTACTTTCTCCTCGGAAGGATTAATATATTCTTTTACTGAAACAGCTGGGACATATTTACAATCTCTTGCTAGTATCGGCTCTCCCTCTGAACAGTTGGCTGGCATTTTAGAAATTAATTTCCTAGATTGAGTTCCACTGCTTTGACAAGGAGACCAATCAGAATAAGTAAAGATGCAAGGAACCTTAGGCAATATATCAATATTTTCTTTTATTAAAGTTTCATCTTCTAGTTCCTCTTCCCCATTAGAAGATTCTTCACATTTACCTATCAAAACTGGCTGATCTATGCTAGAGCAATTAGTAGAAGAAAGAACTGTTCTTGTCTTAGTTCCACTCGCTGAACAAGGAGACCATTCAGAGTAATTAAAGACACAACTATTAGTTGCTAGTGTTGTTGGAAGAGATTCGCATGTTTGAGTTAAAACTGGCTGATCTGTGCTAGAGCAATTAGTAGAAGAAAGAACTGTTCTTGTCTTAGTTCCACTCGCTGAACAAGGAGACCATTCAGAGTAATTAAAGACACACCCATTAGTTGTTAGTGTTGTTGGGAGGTAATCACATGCTTGAGTTAGAACTGGCTGATCTGTACTTGAACAATTAGTAGAAGAGAGAACTGTTCTTGTCTTAGTTCCACTCGCTGAACAAGGAGACCATTCAGAGTAATTAAAGACACAACTATTAGTTGCTAGTGTTGTTGGGAGGTAATCACATGCTTGAGTTAGAACTGGCTGATCTGTGCTAGAGCAATTAGTAGAAGAAAGAACTGTTCTTGTCTTAGTTCCACTCGCTGAACAAGGAGACCATTCAGAGTAATTAAAGACACACCCATTAGTTGTTAGTGTTGTTGGAGAATAAAGACAATAACCAGAATCTTGTAACTGATAATTTAGCTGGCAACTACAAAGAAAACTAACATCATCCCAAGTTCCTCCACTCTGGATACAAGCTTGTTTCTTTTGTTCAACTATGGTTGTTTCACTTGAAGTCTGTAAAGAATTTATACTAACAACAAAAGTCTTATTAATTTCAGAACTATAATATTTTTTAATCGTTCCCAAGCTATCTTTAAAGATAATCTCCTCTACGCTCCAAACCCCTCCTTCAAAATCAGATGGAACAGAAAAACTAGAATACCAACTTTGATTTAGAAAACGTAAGTTAATTTTAATAGCATCCTCTTTTGAATAACTCTTAACAGTAGCCTCTACAGAAGCAATCTCTGAGTAGTTACTCTCCGCAATAATAGACATTACAAAATAATTATCTAAACCTATGGAAATTGGACTATTAATCTCCAAGCTTTTAATAGTTGGAGAAAAACTATTTATTTCGGCAATAGCCCCTAACCCTACAACCAAAAAAATCAAAACAAGAGAAGATAATATTATTTTTTTAATCATATTAGAAAACCTAATTTTATTAGGTCTATTATAAAAAAAATAACAATAAATAGCAAGAAACTATGGCCTAATACACTCGTCAAAACAATCCCTTGGACTTCTTTCAGACCTAAAGCAATCTTCCATGCATTTCTTTTCTTCGTCTTCGAAATATAACAAGTTAGAAGGTATTCTTTTATTAAAATCATTTCTGTCAAAAGAGCGGAATTTAAAATCAATCTCTCTTCCTATTGCTGGAACATCATCTCTTTCAATTACTTTAATTTCAGAAGCAAAAAAATTAAAACCTTTTCTTTCGCCAACAGCTATAACGAAAGACCCTTCTTTTAAATCGTTATTATTTTCAAATTCTATTCTTCTTAATCCTTGGGGGGTTTGTATTATTAAGTAATTATCATACTTTTCAAAAATAATTCCTGATACACCTCTATCATGAATTTCTGCCAAAGGTAAAAGCATCCTAATTGGCTCTCTCAAGTTTCTAGAATGATTTTCTATTTTTTGAGATAAACCAGTATAGGTAAGAACTACACCAAAAAAAACAATGAAACTAATCATAAAAATAATTAATTGTCCAAAAGGTTTTTTATATGAAGCATCACTCTTTGTGATCAAGTATCCGGAAAAAACTATTAAAACTATAAAAACAATTACTAGCAAATAAGGAAAAGATTCTAAAAAAGCAAAAATGCCAAACTTTCCAAAACTTAGATATTTAAGATTATCCGTTTCTTTCAAGTAAAATAATATTAAATTGAAAAACAAAATAGATAAAACGATTGACAACGTGAAAGCTGTGCCTAATCCTAATTTTTCAGCCCAAAAAACATACTTTGATTTAAGCCTTATTTTCCCATCATTTATCTTTCCCATTATTTTATTTTCCAACTCATTCTTCATATTTTTTTCCTATTTCTTCTAATTTTTCTTTAATTAACTTTTTACCCCTTAAAATTAATGTCCCAACTGTATTCTTAGGTATCCTTAAGATATCACTAATTTCCTCATAAGATTTATCTTCTAAATAAAACAACACCAAAGGCTCTCTATATTTTAATTTTAAATCGTTCAAAACTTCTTCAATTTCCTTTTTCAAAAACATTCTATCAGCTTCCCTTTTAATATCAACCTTATCATCTATTAATTTATACTCAACATCATCCAAGCAAATTCTAGTATTTTTGTATTTTTTAATATGATTGATAGCCTCATTATGAGATATTCTATAAATCCAGGAAGAGAATTTTCTACTCATGTCAAAACCATGCAAATTCTTGTATGTTTTAATAAAAACAACTTGAAGCACATCTTCAATATCATCTTTATCATTAATAAATTTACGCAAATAATGTGAAAGCTTTTCTTCGTATCGCCTAATAATTTCTCTATAAGCATCATTGTCACCATCAAGAATTGCCTTAACTATTTGCTCATCATTTAATTTCTCCATAAATTAAAATAATCATACTAAATATTAGTACAATTTAAAATAGAATATCTTTCAACAAAAGGAAAATGGCTTATTCAGCCATTATTCTTTTATGAAGCATTATTCCTTTTTGATTCATTTTTCTTTCCTTCATTTGAGCAAAATCTTCCTCTGTAATATTATTTATTCTTTCGATTTCTTTACTTTTCCATTCTTCTAATGTCATTGTCTTTAATTCTTCTTCTTTTTCTAACCTTATTTTATCCATTTCTGTTTTTTGTTCCTCAGTTAGTTCAATTCTCTCTCTTTTTTGAATCTTTTCTCTAGCCCCTATGTCATCACCAGATGCTAAAGCATTAAAAGCCCAAAAACCAGAAAACAATACAGTAGATAGCAAGGAAAACATTAATATTTTTTTATTCATTTTTTTGTTATTATTTATTATTCTTACAATATGTACTACACAAGACTGTAGGAATTTATTTCAAATAACAAATAATTTTTAATTTTTCTAAACTATCGCTTGTAATTGATTGGCTTTCTTCAGAATTAATCCAGTACATTATGTCATTCTTATCTTGGGAGTGATCTAGGCCCAAAGCATGGCCAAACTCATGAGTCAAAACCTGTATTAAGTTCTCCCTATCTTCAAATTGATAAATATTTATCTCTTTCTCTCCAAACGTATTTATATAATTCCCCTGTTCAAATTCTTTCTCAAGAGACTTAGCAACATTATTATATTTATCCGCATTTATATTTAAAACATTTGCCAATTGATTTATTTTTTCTACTAAATAATTTATTTTATTGGCAATTTCGTTTATTTCCTCTTGTTTTTCTTTTATGCTAAAAAGCATATTTTCTATAATTTCTTTTTCTAGGGACAACTGATTATATTTTTCTTCAGAATATTTTCTGTCTCCCTTAATATTTTTTTCCCAAATAGAAACTTCTTTTTTATAGTCTAAATATTTTTCATCATATAGTGAAATCATCAAATCAAGCTCTTCTTTTTTTATATTATACAGCTCAAGATAATTATTATATTCTTCTTCTAATTTAAGATAAGACTCACTATCTTCTTGATAAATAGAGTCTATATTTTCTATTTGAAAAGTTGTGTCTTGCCTATAATCATAAACAAGATTTATTATTATTCCCTTTTCTGAAAAATCAAAAAGATTTCTATCTATTGCTTCTTCCCATATTTCTTCAGCCTCTTTAACGGCCGAAATAAAATCCTCCCTTTCAATTCCAAAATTTGGATCAATTTCTCCTATTACATACTCTATAGGAGAATTACAAGGATTAAAAAAGGTTTTATTTATGTTAAATAAAATTTGATCTTTATAGTAAAATAAAGAAAATAAAATAATTAGAACTATCAAAGATTTTATAATTTTCCCAAAATTCATTTTTAAAATATTAATTTTTTCTTATCCTAATTATCTTAATTGTATTAAAATAAATAAATTCCTCTTTATCAAAAGACAGATTATTATCTTTTAATATTTTATCTATTCCTCCGCTTAAAATATATTCATTAAAGCACCTAAAATGATTCTCCCCTGCAATTCGTTCTACAGTTTTAATAATAAAAGAAAAAGGATTATTAGGCAAAGGGCTACTATAGTCAGCAATTATAATTATGCCTTTTCTTTTTGTTACCCTTTTTATTTCTGAAATAATCTTATTCCTTAATTCCGCATCCTTTTCATGCAAAGCAAGAGAAATAGAAACTAAATCAAAATAATTTTTTTTAAAGGGCATCTTTTGAGCATCAGCAACTCTAAGATTTATTTTTTTATTCCTCTTAGATAGTTTTATCATTGACTCATCAAGATCGATCCCAAAAACAAAATTGCTTTTCTGAGAAAAATATAGGCACTGATTTCCCGTCCCGCAACAAACATCTAAAATTTTAGTATCTTTTTCAATTAAAGAAAAACTCAAAACCTTAGTTCTGAGCCTTCTCAAAAAAGGATCTATTATATTAGAATAGTTAAAAAACATTATTATTCAGTTGTTTCTCCATCAAACTCTTCGTCATTACTCTCTGCCTCCTCTTTTGTTGCACGGACAATGCCTTCTTTATGATGTGCTGGAGAATAAATAGTATATAACTTTAAGTCCTCATCAGATGAAATATTCTCAACATTATGATTTGCTCCCGCAGGAACAATTACAGCATCTCCATCTGAGACTTCATAGATATTGTCATCTATAGTAACCCTTCCTTTCCCTCCTTCAAATCTAAAGAATTGATCTGTGTCTTCATGAACTTCCATTCCTATTTCTTCCATAGGTTTTAAAGTCATCAAAACCAGCTGACTATGTTTTCCGGTGTATAAAACTTTTCTAAAATTATCGTTTTCTAATGTTAATTTTTCTATATTGTTTTTATATCCTTTCATATGTTTTTTATAATTATAATCTTAAATATATTTTATGATAGCTATAAAAACAATACAAGTAAGTTATCCTATCTTTCTTAAAAATTTTGCTTGATCCTCTGGAAGAATAGAAGAAATCTCTAACCCAAATCCCATCTCGAGCCCTCCAAAATAGTTAATTCTTGGAGAAAAAGACCAATAACAATGAAAATAAGGATACTTTTTATCAAGAGGTGCGCTATGTAAAAAGAAATTGTAGCTTATATTTTCAAACCCTTTATCGTATTTACGAAGTATTTTTTTAAAAATCTTCGCTAAAGATTTCTTTTCTTTTTCAGTTATTTCTTCAAAACTTGAAAAATGTCTTTTGGGAGAAATAATTACTTGAAATAATATCTTAGGAGCAAAAGGACAAAAAGCTATAAAATCATCGTTTTCAAAAATTATTCTTTTTTTATCTTTTAATTCAATCTTATTTATCTTACAGTGCAAACATTCATTATTTTTTTTATAAAAATTATAAAAATTACTAAGTTCATTTTTAAATTCTTTCTCTATGATTGGTAAGGTTATTGCTTGATAATGAGGATGTGGCTGACTAGCTCCAGCCTTCTCTCCCTTATTATGAAAAATTGCAATTTGTTTTACAAAATCATATTTTCTGTAATCAATTATAAGTGCCTGTATGCAAGAAAAAAATTCTTCAACTCTTTTTAATGGAAGATCTGATAAAAACTTATCATGTTCTTTTGTGACGATAACATCATGAAAACCAGCAGAGTTAATTTTTGTATAAAAATTATTAACTTTTCCTTCTTCGTATGAATCACCCGACCTAAAAACTGGATATCTATTAGGAATAACCACGGTAGTCCATTTTTTATCTTTGTTTTCTTTTCCTTTATAAAAGTAGATCTTTGGTTCTTCTTGCTCTCTAAGATCACAAAAAGGACACTCATGACTCTTTATAAAATTATTAGGTCTACTACCTCTTTCAGGAGAAATAATAACCCATTCATCAGATAAAAAATCTTTTCTTAATTCTGTTTTTTTATTCATAGATATATATTAGCAGAAAACATATTTTTATAAAATAAAACCGCTTTTTATGGCGGTTAGGAGCGCAAGAGCTCCCTAATACGAAATTCTCTTTTTTTTAATTCTTCATACCTTTCAGGAAAATCTTCCCTGAATCTTTTCATTGCTGGTCCGAAGTACTCACTCTCCGGATCAATGGTCAAAATATTCTCATAGACGATATTTTCATCAAAACTAGTCATTACTAGTTTGAAAGCAATTTTCTCGTCAATTCTCTCAAGAATATCTCTCAAATTGAAGAGATCTTCATTGTTTCTGATTTCTTCAATAAGACCATTAAGAACCTTTTCAATTTCTTTCATTTTAATTACCTCCAAGAGACTATCACAACTATTTAGAAATGTAAACTAGCTCTTCTTCTCTTTCTTTTTCTTTTTTACTTCTTTTCTTCTAGAATTATTTCCTTTTGCCATATTTTTAATAAAAAATTATTATAATAAAATAATATCATCTTTCTATAATAAAACAATCCCTCAAAAATTTATTGGGGGATGTCGTCAAAAATAATAGGCACCTTATTCCTCAATTCTTCGAGAATAGCAATCGCTACCTCTCTCATTTGAGGATGAGCCGCTCGAGAACACCTTAACTTCAAGAAATGTCTCCATTCTCGAAGATTGTATGTTACAACAATCTCTGTTTTGAGAGAATTCGGAAGAACACTCCTTGCCTCCTGTGGGGTAGCTCCAGCCCCTATCAATTGATTATAAGCCTTTTCAGAAGCATGCATAGCCTTGAGCCAAATATCCATTCTTTCTTCATCGTCAACAAAAAAGATTGGCTCGATAAACTGGACTCCCTTTTTGCAATAGTTGCAATACCTCGTTGATTCTTGAGAGTAGGAACCGATCCTGTGCCTCACAATCTCATGGGTAACGCCCCTGTCACAAACAATACGAATAGTTACCGAAATGTGCTCGATAACACTTTCGTGTCCACTTTTGATTATTCTCCCGATGAAATCTTTTGCGGACTCTTCTGTAATCAAGTGTTCGCTCTTATAGCAAACCCTTCCGAACCTTTCAAGATCCTTTAAGATCTTTTCTCCGTTCACATCACTTTCAATAGTGATATGGCTCTTCAAAATCTCCATAAGTGCTCCTTTTTTAAGGTACAGTTGCCAAAAGGCAAAAATGTACTTACAAAGTTATACAATAAAATAGAACATAAATCAACAAAAGATGGCATTTATTCCAAATCTGTGTTAAAAGATAGTTATAGACGGTAAAAGCGTCTTTTTATTTTAAAAAAATGTCTAACGAAGTAATATTAAGATTCGACAAAGTATCTTTTGACTACGACCATCGTCACATACTCGAGGAGGTTGATTTTAGCATCAGAGAAAATTCAAAAACAACCTTGATGGGACAAAATGGAGCAGGAAAAACCACTATATTCCAATTAATGGCTGGATCCTTAAAGCCAATGTCTGGAGAAATTCATGTTAAAAAAGGATTATCTATAGCTACTGCTTTTCAAGTCGTTCCCCATAAATATCTAGATCTAACAGTGAGAGAATTTTTTGAAAAGTTTTTTGCTAAAAAAGTTTATGATATTGATCCAAAAATAGACGAAGTGTTAAAAATAGTTAATCTAGAGGCTAGTCATGAAAAAATAATAAAGTCTTTTTCTGGCGGACAACAAGCAAGACTACTTTTAGCATCGGCCTTAATTCAAGATCCAGATCTGCTTCTACTAGATGAACCAACCAACAATTTAGATAAAATAGGAATAGATCACTTAACCAATTTTCTTATAAATTATAAAAAAACTTGCGTTGTTATTTCTCACGACGCTGACTTTCTCAATGCTTTCACGGAAGGAGTTTTCTATCTTGATCTCTTTACTTCTAAAATAGAAAAATATAACGGTAATTATCATGATGTAGTTAAAGAAATATCTGCTCGTATAAAAAAAGAGAACATGAAAAATGCCCAGCTAGAAAAAAAGATTCAAGAAAAAAAAGATAAGTCTAATTTCTTCAGAGATAAAGGTGGAAACTTAAGAATGGTAGCTAAAAAAATGAGAGAACTAGCCGAAGAATTGGAGGGACAAAAAGTAACCATAAGAAGAGAAGATAAAAATATAAGACCTTTTACTATTCCCGTCCAAGAAGGCATATCGGGTGAAATACTTAATGTATCTTCTTTTTCTGTTATTAAAAATAACAAAAATATAATAAAAAAAGTAAACATATCTTTAAGAAAAAATGAACATTTACTTTTAAGTGGCCCTAACGGCATAGGAAAAACAACTCTTCTTGAATCAATAGCTAATAAAACTAATTCCAATATTAAAATCTCTTCAGAAACCGTTATAGGATATTATCGTCAAGATTTTTCTAATCTTAAATTTGAAGACACCGTAATGCAATCATTATTGTCTTCGATGGAAGAAGCTTCACAAAAAAATATTCGCTCAACTGCAGCAGGATTTTTAATTGATGAGAATATAATCAAATCTAAAATTGGAGATCTTTCTGAGGGACAGAAAGGACTAGTTGCTTTTGCAAAACTCGTGTTGCAAAAACCTGGGCTATTGATATTAGACGAACCAACAAATCATATTAATTTTAGACACTTGCCTATTATTGCTTCAGCCCTTGATAAGTACGAAGGACCAATGATATTGGTAAGCCACGTCCAAGAATTTATAGATAAAATAAGAATTGATAAAACAATTGAACTAGATAAAATTTAGGATAACTTGAAATTGTTGATTATCAAGACAAATCTATATCCAAGAAAATCAGCAGCTTTTCTACATAACATCATCCTATCTAAAAATATTTCGAAATAATCCATTGGTTCCGTTATTTTTGTATCAATATTAAGCTTGAGAGTAATTTTTTTATCCTTTTTACTAACGGTTAAATCATTTTTTACTACAGAATAGTTTACTCTATTATGAATATCTTCTTTAATTTTTTTAATATTTTTTTCCCTGACTCTTGTTCGATGCACATCTGATTTATCAGCTATAATCAAGCAAGCAGTAATATCATTTACTATTTTTAAATCATCTTTATCATGACTAGCCATAGCTTGCATAATCTCAGTTAAGTCCTTACTTTCTATATCATTTATATAAACTTGAGAAAATAAAAGAGCTGACCAAAAATGATGATTTTCCCTTCCTAAAAAGTTACCCATATCATGACAATATCCAGCAATAGCAGATAAATTTTCTTCTCTTTTTGACAAACCAATATTATAAGCAATTTTTTTTGCCCTATCAGAAACTATATTTATATGTCTTTGTCCGTGATCAGTAAAACCAAGAGCATTTAAGTATTTTTCTGTCTGATTAATAAATTCTTTAATCTTTATGTTTTCTTTAACTTCTTTTAAAGTAATCATTTATTTTTAACAATTAATAATATTTCAAACTCAAAAACCGATTGTTAATCGGCTTTATTTTTTGGTTTTTTTTCCTCTGGTGTTACCGAAGAACTTATAAGAGTTAGAATGTTTATAATTTTATCAAGCTTTTCGTTTAGACTATCCAATTGCTTCTTGTATTGATCGAAAGATTTTGAATCAACTTTATTATTATTCCCTTCAAAACAATCATCACAATAAACTGCTCTTCCTTCAATTGGCCTAAACGGTAACTCAAACCTCTTGCCACATTTTTCACATATAGCGCTAAACATTCTTTTTTCTCTAAAACTATTCTCTCTGCCCTTTCTTGGTTCTCCTCCTTCTCTATTTGAATAGCATTGACTACAAAAAACAGGTTTTTCTCCTGTTGGCTTAAAAGGAACCTCACACCTTTTACCACATTCGCTACAAATCGCCTCATACATTTGAGGTCTTTCTTTATTGCCAAATCTTCCTTTTTCAAAGCTTCTCTTTTTAGAATCTTTTTTATCAAAATAGTTTCTTTTACCACGGTCAAATATTTTATCAAAATTTCTCATATATTTTTTATAATAATCTGTCGGGCTATTATAGGCTATATGAGATTATAAAGCAAATAGACTACTCTCTATTTAGATTAATTTTGCATTTTGGACACTCAATACTTGAACATGGCATTCCCTTGATATGAGAAACCTTATATCCACATTTTGGACAAACACAATAACCACCAGGCCCTTCGCCAATCCTTTCTTTGCCACTCTTTTGCCAACCAAAACCTCGGCCAAAACTTGGCTGGTAAAAACTTGACTCCACCTCATGGCTATTAATTTGGATACTAATATATTGAATATTTTTTATTTCTTTAAATAAGCTATCTCTTAGGTTGTCTGATATTTTAGTTGCTTCCTTTAATTCTAAATTGCTGGGAAGAATTATTTCCAGATTAACCGTCACAAAAGATCCTTTTTTTTGAGTTTTTAAGGAAAATATTTCTATTTTCCTTTTATTAGCAATATCTTTTATTTTTTTCTCAACTTCCTCTCCAGCTGAAACATCAAGCAAAGAATCAAGAGAATCCCTACCCAAAGAAAAACAGTTTTTAATAATATAAATACCTATAAATAAAGCCAGTAAAGAATCTGCATAAATCCAATATTGAGTAGTAAATAAACCAGCTAGAACCGCCAAAGAAGAATAAACGTCGATTCTTGAATGGAATCCATCGGAAAGCAAACTGATGGAATCTTCCTTTTTTCCATAATAAATTTTTAACCTAGCCATCACTTCATTTGCAATCGCTGAAATGAGCATTACGCCAAAAGCTAAATATCCTATTTGTACCTTTTCAGGGTTTAAAAATCCTTGATAAGCCTCATACATAATAGTAATACCCGTAATTGCAATTATTATGGTAATAATTGTTCCAGATAAGGCCTCAAACTTATATCTTCCATAAGGATATTTTTTATCTTCTGGCTTTAAAGAAATCTTAATTCCAATGTAGCTAACAAGAGAAGAAAAAACATCTATAAAAGAGTGAATACCTTCTGCTATAATAGCAACAGACCCAGAGACACCACCAACAATTATTTTTCCAGCAGACAAAGCAACATTAACTAGTATTGATATTATAGCTATTTTTTCTTTCATAAATTATTTTTTCTTTTCTTAACCCAACACAATAAAAAACATAGTCCCACTATAAAGGATGGAAGAGAAATTGAAATATACCAACTTAAGGGACGACCAAGACCAGCTAACCAAATATAAGCAATAGAAAAAGAAATAAAAACAATCGTTCCAACTAAATCATACTTCCAAGCAATCAAAACAGCTAAAAGCAAAACAAAAGAAGGCAAAAGATGAATTATTAAAGGAATAATTACATCCCATCCAGAATATTCACTAAAAACGTCTAGGGAAAAAAGAGAAAGAAACAAAACAAAACATAGGCTTAATATCCTTGGAAGCAGACAAATAATCTTCATAATTAATCTTTTTTATCTAGTTTATCTAATTTAAGAAATTTCATTCCAAAATAAACAACTGCCGCAATAACAATAAAATCTATAATAATTCCAATAAAATGACCCCAAAGTATTTCCACTGTTCCTATACTAAAAGTAGCCGTAGCAAGACTTCCAGCCCTACCAAGAACAATACCAATAATCGGATTAATGATATCTTCCACTAAAGCCGAAACTACCTTTGACACTGCTCCTCCTAGTATAAAACCAACCGCTAGACCTATTACGCCTTGTTTTCTTATAAAATTAATAAAATCTGACATGTTTTTTTAATTATAATCATTTTTATTAAAGTATCCACAATCTAACCTTATGTTTAAATTATCTCCTTTTGGTTCAAGAAGACCATACTCATTTTCTTCCATCTCTTCATGCTCGAAACTAAGATTACAAACCATATAATTAATATAATAGCCACGCAAACCTCCTGCTACTCCATCTGCTATATTGTAAGAATCTAATTCAAAATTATTGTTCATATATTCTTCAATTTTTTCATAATTTTCACGACTCACATCTTCAGCGACATAAGCAACCCCAGGAACAACTAATTTTAAAACTTCTTCCTCTTTTTTAAAAAACCAATCAAAATCATTTTCTCCTAAATATTCTAGATATACTCCAGAATAATTCCCTAGAGAATCGATTATAGATGAAACATTGTCTAGGCAGAATTCTTCAAAAACTCGAATACACTTACCTTTTGATTCACACCAAGAATATCCAGCAGAACCAATGCAACCGTGCGTATCCTGATCTCCACCAACTATAACGTCTGGATTATTTTCTTGCAAAGGAGTTCTTTGCATATAAGAAACTCCCGCAACAATTAAAATTAAAACTATTATTATAGCTATCAAAATTTTAAAGTTTATTTCTTCAAACATATTTTTAAATTTATTTTTATTACTTTAATGATACCACTAAAATAAATTGTCAAGAAGACAATTGTCAACATTTTTAACTATGTTATACTCAATAAATCGAAAATATGAAAAAAATAAAAAAATTAATTTTAGCATCTTTCTTATCACTATTATTATTTTTTATTGTCGTAAATAGCTACGTTATAATTAAAGGCAATAAATATATAATCACTGAAAAAGACTCCTTAACAAATTCTGAAGTTGTTATAATTTTAGGAGCAAAGGTTTACGAAGAAAAATTAAGCATTATGCTCCAAGATCGTGCAGACACAGCAATAGAAATTTATAACACAGGAAAGGCCAAGAAAATATTAATAAGTGGAGATCATGGACAAGATAACTATGACGAAGTAAACGCAGTTAAAAGCTACCTTTTGTCGAAAGAAATTCCAGAAAAAGATATTTTTACAGACCATGCTGGATTTGATACATACGATTCAATGTATAGAGCAAAATATATATTTGGCATAAAATCTGCTATAATTTCAACTCAAAACTTTCATCTTCCAAGATCTATTTATATCGCTAGAGAATTAGGAATAGAAGCTTATGGTTTTCCTTCCGACAAAAGAACCTATTCTAAAGAAATAGCTAATCGCTTAAGAGAGAGCCTTGCTATAATTAAAGCATGGTTTGATGTAAATCTTAATTCTCTACCTAAGTATTTAGGAGAAAAGATATCAATTTATGGTAATAGCCAAGCCAGCTGGGATAGGAATGTTCCAGAAAAACTAATAACTGAAAAACCAATTGAAAATGATTTTATAAAAGGGCTAGTTAGTGCTGCTATTAGCCAAACAACTAAAAAAGTAACATACGATCCCTCATATTTTCAAATAGATTACCCCATGGGAGATGTTCCAGAAGATAAAGGTGTCTGCACAGATGTAATAATTAGAGCTTATCGGGAGATGGGCATCGATTTACAAGAAGAAGTACACGAAGACATGGAAAATAATTTTAATATCTATCCTCAAAAATGGGGATTGTCTAGCACGGACACTAATATTGATCATCGAAGAGTGCCAAACCTTCAAGTATTTTTTACACGTTTCGGAGAAGAATTATCCTTGTCACAAAATTCAGACGATTATCATCCAGGAGATCTTGTTGTTTGGGAATTAAGAGAAGGAATAGTTCATATTGGAATAGTAACCAATCGTTATTACAATAATACCCCATTAATAGTACATAATATTGGAGCCGGACCAAAAATAGAAAACATGCTTTTTTCTTTTAAAATAATTGGCCACTATAGTTATGCTACTAACGAGCTATAAGAAAAACTTCTTTCGCCTTAAAAGCCTCTTCCTCATAAGATCCAACTATGTTTATTTTCCAAGAAGCTTTAACTTCTTTCAACATATTATAGAATTCTGAAAAAGAAAAATATTCAGTTTCAATGTCTGAATTTCCTAGTTTATAAAAAACAGTAAAATTATCAGTTAATACTTTTATTTCTTTATCTCCATTAATCGATCCTATTAGAGTTTTTTCTTCCGAATTAAAACTTTCCAAGTCTGGAAGAATAACTATTTCCTCTATTGGCTTGTATTCATCCCAATTAATCTCGTATTCCTCAAAAGTTATGAAAATAACAACCTTATTAATCTCTTCTCCTCCCTGAGATAATTCAAAAAATTCTATAATTCCATCTCGAGTAGACGGTTTATTAAAAAATATTTGTTTTGAAAAGTTTTTAAGATCTTCTTCTGAATTTTCTGTCTGGACATAAGTCTTTGTTAAAATTTTTTCATTATCATCTTTAACTATTACATTAATTGTATTACCAAAAATATTAGCCTTTCCACTAATTTCGATAGGACTATTTATTAACTGGTCTGGCATCGGATTAGAAACAATAATTTTATCATTACCTATACCTTCTGTTTTTTTAATTTCTGGCAAAACACTATTATTAGCAATAGTTTTATTGTAAATAAAATATCCTGAAACAGACAATACAATTATCGTAATAATTACCAACAAAAACACATTAATATCCCCTTTTTGATTCATATATGATAGTTAAATAATTATAATATTTCAAAATTAAAGCACCTTAAAAGGTGCTCAAAATTAATTATTTTTCTCAATTATTCCGTTGATTAATGCATCCAGGTCAAATGTTTCTCTCTCTTTGATACAATCTGTTTGTGCTGGATCATCAAAATTATAACAATTAGGACATCTAGTAACAAAGCTTATAGAAACAAGACTATTATCATAAATAGTAGAATAATTATAAGTCGTATAAACTGATCCAGCCGCTCCCTCGCTTACCCTCTCAATGCAATAAACTCTATCTCCGATTACCTTTTTATTTATTCCAGAAGGCAAACTGCCTTCTGGTGGGGTTTCTTCACAATCTATTTGGCCATCAACAATTGTAAAATTTGAAGGATATTCAGTCTCATCATAAATAACCTTTATTCTCCAATCTTGGAATGAAGTATATCCAGTAGCTATATTTTCAGGAATTTGAAAATTTATTTGTTCTTGAAAAACTTCTGGTTCTTCTTTATCTTTTTGAGTAAAATAATAAGCACCCGAAGCAATAATAACTATAACCAGTATCAATAAAATTTTATTTTTCATTTTTTTTAAAAGAATTTATTATTTCTAAAACTTTTGATTGCTCTTTTTTAGATTCTTCATCTGATAATTCTTTATAATTTATTCTTAGCGTATATTTATTTTTATAAACATCAATAACATTAATACTCCATAAATAACGGCTGGATATATTTTTCTGAAGAAGATTAATTAATTTATATATAGAATTATTATTCTCTATTTCCACATTTACATCTAAGAATGTAAGCTTTTTTGTAATTTCAACTACTGGATTATTTTTAATAATCAAAAGCATTTCTGTTATTTTTTGAATATCAATCTCAGCAAAATATGTATTTAATTTTGTTTCCGATGGAATTAATTTATAAATAATACCTATTTGCTGGTCTTTAATGTATATATCCCAACAAGATTTTGGATTAGATATTCTAGGCTTTATTTCTGCATCAAAATAATTAATATTTTTAAAACCTAACATCCTTAATAACGAATCAATCTTATTTTTAAACTGCGGAAGATTATTTTCTTTACTTGCTGATAATATTCCTAAAGATTCATGCTCAACATATTTTTTATCAATCTCTCCAAAAATCTTTCCTATTTCAAAAATATCTATATATTCAACTCCTTTTTTAAAATATTCGTTCATCTGATTCAATAACCCTGAAGCTATGGATTGCCTTAGATTAGGATACAAATCATTAACCGAGTTTTGGGTAAAAATCTCACTTGATTCAAAGTAGTTTATCTCTTCATTTACGCCTTTTTGAGTTAAGGGCCAAGACAAAGTCTCGTCAAAACCTGTTGCACTTAAAATATCTCTAATTTTATCTGACAATATAATATTTGGTGGTGTGATATTTTTAACAACCTCTAATTTAGGAATCTCATTGGTTGGTATCTTATCGTATCCATGAATTCTTATTACTTCTTCTGCAATATCAGCCGGCAAAGAAACATCCATTCTATAGGTGGGAGGAATAACCAATAAGTCTTTTCCTTGAGAAGAAACAGAAAAGTTAAGACCTTTTAATATTCTTAAGGTTTCCTTATGATTTATTTCTATCCCAGACAAATCACTAGACAATTTCTCGTTAAATTTAATTTTTGGAGAAATATATTTTTTAGGATAATAACTAAATAAAGAACTTATTACCTTACCCTTAGCATATTTTAAAATTAAAGAAACCAATAGGCTCATCGCATAATCAATACCATTTGGATCAAGATCTTTTTCTAATCTTTTGCTTGCCTCTGTAGCTACACTTAAACTTCTTGAATTTTTTCTAATAATTGATCGATCATAAACGGCAAACTCAACTATAAGAGACTTTGTGTTTTTATCAATAATCGCTTTTTTCCCACCTATTATTCCTGCTAAAGCTAAAATTCCTTTTTCGTCTTTAATAACTATCTCATCCTTATTAAGTTTAACTAATGATCCAGATATTGTTTCAATCTCTTTATCTTGATTATTAATATCCCAAGAAACTGTTCCTTCAATTTTATTTAAGTCAATTAAATGAGAAGGATAGCCCGTCATTATCATTACATAGTTAGATAAATCAACAAGAATACCTGCACTAGATAAACCATAAAAATGCATATACTCTCTAAGCCAATCTGGAGATTCTTCGTTTTTAACCTCATCAAGACTAATCGCTAAAACTCTTTTGACATAATCTTTAGCTTCTATTTTAATGTTTAACTTTTTACCCTCTTCTTTGATTGATTTAGGCAAATCAACCTTAACTTTTAAGTTATAATAAGCAGCAACTTCCCTTGCTATACCCATAACCGAAAGACAGTCAGCACGGTTTTGTCTAATTTCTAAACCAATCAAGAAATCTTTTTTTCCTTTATATAAAACCTCTTCTAGGCTATCCATCATGAACCCAGTTAAAGTCAATACTTCTCCAATTTCTTTTGGACTAGCTTTTAATTCTGGAACTAATTCTTTAATTTCACTATATAATACTTTCATTTTCGTAATATTTATATCCTAAATTACCTCCTAATAATGTTCTAATGTCTGTAATTTTGTATTTTGCCATTACCCAACGATCAAGACCTAATCCAAAAGCAAAACCAGTCCATTTTTTATTATCAATACCTGCCATTTCCATAACCTTAGGATGGATTATTCCTGCCCCACCCATTTCTATCCAACCAACATTTTTGCACAAAGGACAACCTTTTCCATGGCAATTAAAACACTGCATATCTGGACCAACCCCTGGCTCTACTTCTGGATAATATTTATTTCTATATCTAGTAACAACATCTTCTCCGTACATCTTTTTAAATAGAACATTAAATGTTCCAAATAAATCTTTTAGGCTTGTTTTTTCAACAACAACCACTCCCTGATAATGATGAAAAACAAAATGATTACTTTTATTAACACTTTCATTTCTATAAACTCTTCCAGGAGAAACCATCTTAAAAGGTGGCTTGTATTTATCAAGTGTTCTCGCTTCAATTGATGATGCCTGTGTTCTTAATAAAAACTCTGGCTCTTTGATATATAAAGTATCCTGCATATCTCTTGCTGGATGATCAATAGGAACGTTAAGTCTTTGAAAACAAAATTCATCTCTTTCTATCTCTGGACCATCCATAATACTAAAACCCATTCCGATAAAAAGTTCATTCATTTCTCTAATAGTTTTTGAGATTGGATGAAGATGTCCTATTTTAACTAAAGAAGGAGAAAAAGTTTCTGATTGAGAATCTATATCTCCTAACAATTCTTTATTCTTTATTTCTTCTTCTTTTTTATTAAATAATTCTTGGGCATCCTTATAAGATTGCTGAATTACCAAAGCCGTTGTTTTCTTTTCTTCTAATGGTAAATCTTTTATTTTTTTTATAAGTAACTTAAAATACCCATTATCACTAAAATATTTATGCCATATTTTTGTGATAACAGTAGAAGAATCTGCTTCTTCTAGGTCTTTTTTTAAATCATCTATTAATCTTTCGGTTTCTTTTTTCATATATAAGTATTTCTAATAAGTAAGGAAATTATAACAAAATATAGTATTTTTTTCCATACCCTAATAATGTCAGCAATTTTATTAAAAATTGCCCTAATTAGTAAAATTTAAAGAAGAAATTATTTCTTTAATATATTCCTCCTCTTCTTCAATGTTTAATTCTTTAAGAGAATAACATTCTTTTCCATTATTTTCAGAAGCACAAGAAGTAAAAGAAAAACCTAGAGTAAACCACTTTTTATTATGTATTAGATGATAAGCAATTCTTTGAATATAAACTAACTCTCCTAAAGAATTATATTCGCTTTCTTCTCCTCCCGAAGACTCACAAAAAATTAATCCATCAATATCTTTAATTATTGTATGAGGTTTTCCTTTTTCACAATAATATTCAATGGACTGATCATATTCTTTATCTTCCAAAACAGAAATAGTCATTTTTCTCTCTAAAACCCTGCTTCCTTCTTTTTTAGGCAAAATTATTTCTACAGGAAATTCTTTGTTAATTATTTCTGAACCAAAAGGATATTTAAATTCTAGACAAAGAGAGTCTGAGTAGTAAATCTTATCTTCTTGAATAATATTTTTTGGAAATAAAATATCTCTATAAGTAAAAAATAAAACAAGGATAATAGAAATTAATATAATTAAAAAAATTAACTTTTTTGTATCCATAATATGCTTTATTTTTAATAAAATTATTCTTTAAACTATGATAATTATATCATAAATAAAAAAATCGGGAAAAGCATTTTTAACTTTAATCCCGATTACTTATTATGTAAAAATATTACATAATAAGGCATTCCGCCTGGAAGAACCTCCCACCTATTTCTAGGAACAAGTGATTCGACCAGCTTCAGACCCATGCCCAGACAGAAAAGAAAGTCCATAATCTCGTGAAGCCCGGTCCATTGGACTCCATTTTCTTGCCTGCAAGCATTGAGAAAAGACCATCCTCCCCCTTCGTTCTTTCGAAACTTATGGGGAAGAGCCTTTAACCATTCAGTCACTTTTTCACGATTCTCCTCGAGCCTTCCAGGGTGAAAAGCAATCTTAAATTTGATTCCTTCGACAAAAATCGTGCCTTCAGGAACCTTTTCAATGTTTTTCACCTCTTCTTCGGTGTAGAGACATTTAAAAAATACTCTCTCTACCTCCTTTGGGTCAATCAACAAGGCTTTTTCATTCCCTTGCATGCTTAAGACGTATAATATAATAATCTGTTTGTCAATGTTAAGTTTAAACCTCTTTTCTAAAAAATAATAAATCTTTAGTTTAAACATTTATTAATTTTTGAAAAATAAAAAAGCAACCATCAAAAAATTATAGATTAGGAAGTTTAAGTTCTTCCTTATCTTTGGTGATTGCTCTGTCGGAATTCGAGAGATCGTAATCCTCGATATATTCCGGATAGTTTTCTGGCTTCATCCAGACCTGACTTGTTGTTAAGTCTCTCATTCTTGAGTTATAATCAGCCACAAACTTGTTGTATTGCTGAATATAGCCGTCCCTCTTAAAAACATATCCTTCTTCTGGACTTAAAACAATAGGAGGAAATATATCAGGAGTTGTTGATAATTTCTCTTTAACACTTGTTTCTTCATGATATTCCCCCGCCTCAATTTTAACCAATTTAATCTTTGTCATTACACAACCAGAACATCCTCCATGAGAACCATTTCCTCCATATACACAAGAAGAAACTTTATACCCCTGAGGAACAGTATAATCATATTCTGTGCCCGCATCAGGACAATATGCCGTGGTCCAAAACTCTATAGAATCAGGAAGATTATCAGAAACTAGTTCGGTAACATTAAAATTCGCTGGTATGCTTCCTTTGTCTATATTCTCTTTAATTTTTGTATAAAACAAAAATCCAGGAATAATTGACATTGCCAAAAAAATCAAAATTAAAAGCCACCTATCTTTGCTTGATTCATTAATCATATTATTATTTACTAATTATTATTAAAACTTTATTTATTTTTTATATATTATTCTCCCCACAGAAAATCCAAGTAAAATCAAACAAATAATCACGGTAAAAATAATACTAGGATATTGTTCTTCAAAACCATCGGAAGAAACGTGTTTAAAAAGTATTCCTAAGTAAGCCCAAACAATAACCAAGCCATAGGCAAAATTTTTATCCTTATTCATTCTCAAAATTCCAATAAGTACCCCAACAAGCAAAATAATACTTGTCCAAACAAAACCTTCTATGCCAAAACCATTCCAACCAATACTAACTAAAAATACCGTAATATTAGCGATAGCTGCTACCGTGATCCAACCAAAGTAAATACTAAAAGGTGCCCAGATAAAAAGCTTATTCAAAGAATTAAATTGCTCCACACGAAGAATGTCGGCAATCTTAATGAGAAGAAGCAACAATGTGGCCATAATAAGCACCGAAAAACCAATAAAATCATAATGCCAAGCAAATATCCACAACATATTGGCTAATGAAGTAGCTATAAAAAGAGGATTAATTCTTTTGAAAAGTTCTTCATTCTTTTGATCCTTATTTGTAAATTGATAAAACATATATGCTCCCAATAAAAGATATATTAAACCCCAAATAGAAAATGTAAGACCGGCCGGAGCGAAAAGGTTAGGATAAGCATCTGATATGTCACCCGTAGAACGATTATTAATTGGAAGAATATTGGCTAATGAATTAACTACTATCATTAAAACATAAGTCATTCCTGCAATAATTTTTATAAATGTTTTGTTCATATATTTTTTAAAATTAAAACACCTCAAAAGAGGTGTCTACTATTAAACTATTTATATTTAAATCGTAATCGATCTCTCGATACTTTTTCATGTTAAATATATTATGCTTCAACTTTTAATTAATAATCTTAAAGATGATTAATTTATACTTTGATTATATCACACTAGATAATATAATCGAAAAATTTACTTTTCATTTCTTTAAAATTAATAATTAATCACTTGTTCTTAAGTGCAACAATTTCTTTGACTCCCGTTAAACGCCACACCATATTTCTATCTTCTTGAATAATAATTTCTAGTGGATCATTATTCTCGTATCCCAAAGCAAATAAAACATTGGAAGACAAATTTCTTTTTTTAATTAAATCAATAAAATCAGACTTTACTTTTTTCTTTTCTTTGTCATCGTTAATTTCTTCTAATGTTCCTTGTAGGGTAATAAACTTATAACTAGAAAAATCATTAGAATAGTTCTCAATTTCTACTGAAACATGAGGATCTTTATGAAAATAATCTATTTTACGCCCATATCTGGTTGGCAAGAAATAAAGATATTTACCATCAAAACTGTAAAGAAAAGGAATAACATATGGAAAATCATCTCCCCTAAAAGCAATACGACAAATATAATTTTCTTTAATTAGATTATCATATTCATTTTTTTCCATGCGTGGTATTTTTAAAATATTCATATGTTTATCATCTTAATTTTAATTAACTTTATTTAATTTTATCAAAAAATAGCCAACTCGGCTATTTTCTAGAATAAATAATCTATTCAAAAATCTTTTATAACGATATTTATATTCTTATATAGATGTATTTATAATTACTATTGGTTTTATTAATAAATTTTTATCTTGCTCTTCTTTTCCGTAAGCATCATAAAGACGTTTCAATATTTTCAGATTATAATTAATATTATCTCCTATTTTAAAAATATCTATAAAATTTGCTTTGACTATAAAACTCATCAATTACTTTTTTCACGAATTATAAAAAATCCTAAAAGAATTAAAAATATTCCTACCGTTAATAGTCTTATATTGTCATCGGGATAATAATAGGATATCTTCTCATATCTAGTTCCCCAATCGAAACTAAAAAAATTATAAACAAATAGCAATGATCCGATAATAAATAAGGCTTGGCCAATATATTTTTTTATTATATTTAATATTTTCATCCTTTTATTTTGATTAGCTTTAAACAATTCTCACGCCTTAATCAGGAGAAACCTTGTTTAATTTATTAAAATTAGAAATTATAAAAACTATTAAAGAAAAAGAACATATTCTCTGGAAAATATTAAATATTTTAACTTCCCAAAAGTTAAAATCAATATTTGTCCCGCCAAAAAAATAAGAAAAGCTGTAAAAAAACACATCAAAAAAATTAATATTGGGATAATTATAATTTTCTAACCATAATTCATAGAATAAAGAAAAACCAAATATTGTCAAAATGGAAAGAAACATCACGTCAAATATTACATTCAATCCATCTAATTGTTTTTTATCAAAATATCTTCCAAGCAATTCATGGTATGACGCGATAGAATATATTGTATACGCAAAACAAGCTATTAAAATATTTATGTATTTCCAATAATTTTCCATATCAAAAGATAGACAAATAAAACCTATTAAAAAAATTGGGAGCCATATATTATTAATAAATATATAGAAATGTTTATTATATTTTTTGTCTTTTCCCATAAATTAAAACACCTCAAAAGAGGTGCCATTAATTGGTTATTTGATTATTGATTATTTGACCACTGTCGGTCTCTCGATACTTTTTCATCTGGCTCCCTCCATAAGTCTAGAACCTTGTGAAGGCAATAAACACAAGACTTAAATTTATTATATTTTTAAGTACGGCATTAATACGTACCAATCGCAAACTATTATAAATAACCTATAATTAATTATATACTAGTTTTATTCTAATTAAAATTTAAAGGGATTAAAATTTGTTTTTCTATCATAAAAATCTACACCTTCTTTTCTTTTTAGAGAGGCTATTATTTTATAAGTAACCGGCAAGAATAAAAGTTCAAATAAAATTTTAAAAATAAAATTACAAATAATTAAAGTTATTATTAAAGAAAATGGTAAAACTCCCCAAAAAGCAATTAAGATAAAAAGCAAACTATCTACCAGTTCTCCCGCTATTGTTGAACCAATAAGCCTAATCCAGAGCCATTTTCCACTGGTTAAAATCTTTATTTTTGCCAAAACAAAAGAATTTAAAAATTCTCCGCAAAAATAAGCTATTAAACTGGCAACAACTATTCTTGGAGTTAATCCAAGTATCTTCATATAAGCATCTTGATTCTCCCACCCAGGTGCCGAAGGAAGTATTCCAATAATAATAAACACTAAAGACATTACTAATGCTGAAAAAAAACCTAGCCAAATAATCTGGCGTGAATTTTTATATCCATAAACTTCTGTTAATATATCGTTAAAAATATAACTTAATGGGAAAAGCAAGGTCCCACCATCAAAAGCAAACCAAGTCAAATCAACTATTTTTGTTGAAGCAACATTTGAAATCAATAAAATTGAAACAAAAAAAACACTAATAATATTAAAATACTTATAACACTTTTTCATAATTTATTATTCAAAAATTTTTAAACATTACTACAAAATCATTAGCCTCAAAACAACCATGTTTTTTATAAAAATCTAATAAACGATCATTATTTTTTGCCCAAAACATAATTGATTTCACGCCTAATGTTTTTGCATAATTAAAAATATAATTTAACAATGTCGTACCAATTCCCTTATTTTGAAAATCAGGATCAACCACTATTTCCTCTAAAATTGCTTGCTTTCCGTCACTCCAATAAGATATATTTAAAAAGATAAATGCTATAATTTCTTGTTCTTCATTCAACAAGACAAAACTATTGTCTTTACAATTATCATACTTATTTAATATATAAAATTCAGAAGTATTCTCTTTAAAGCTTTCATTGTATGGTGAACGTGAATATGCTCTTTCCAATATTTTAGAACATTTTTGTAAGTCCTCTTTTTCTATTTTCCTTATTGTCATATTATTATTAATTTAATTATCTTATAATTTCTTTTTTTATTATTTTTTTAGGAGAAAAAATATTTACAATATCATTAAATAATAAACGAGCATCATTTTCCTTGTTATCATAATAATTACAAACAAAAACATCTAAGGAAATATACCCATCTTCTGGCCAGGTATGTATAGATAAATGCGATTCAGCTAAAGCAATTACTGCTGTAAAACTATCTTGTCCAGAAAAAAAATAATAAAAATTTCCCAGCTCTCTCAAATTATTATTCAATATAATCTTTGAAAATTCTTTTTTAATATCTTTTTCACTCTTGTGGGCAAAAAAAGAAAAATCACATTTATATAAATCACCCACAATATGTAATCCATGTATCTTCTTTAATTTCATAAATAATGTTGATAAAGTTTTTTTAAGTTAATATATTCTTTAATATTTTTAATACTAGGCTTATAGGTTCTAAAAATGTAAAGATTAGAAGAAGAACTATATAAAAGACTATCTTCCTTTATTTTCATTTTCCTTAAAAAATTATTAGCTCTTTCTCTTTCTTTAAAATTAATAGGTAATTTATATTGACTAAAATTTTCAATGACTCCATACAAAAAAACTTGCGAAGCAGATAAAATATCAATTATTTTTTGAATATTTTTTCCCATCATTGTTGGATTAAGCACAACATAAAATTCTTTTAATTCACTATTATCACTCAATAAAGATAATCCTCTCATTATAAAAAGAAGGGCACCATTAAAAGTATAGGGAGGATCTGTGATGAATGTTGAAATATCTGGAATATTGCACTCATCAAAACTATTTTCTTTCGCTAAATCAATATCAAAAATTTTTAAATTTTTATTAATTGATTTTAATTTTTTAATAATTCTTTTATCTTTTTCTAATACAATTGGGGAAAAATTATTCATATCCTTAAAAAAAGGACTTATAAAATCATCTTCTCCAATAATAGCAAATCTTAAATATTCTACAAAAGGATAACGGTCAATTATAAATTTCGCCCTTCTTTTTCGAGAATTAACATCACAAGGAAATTGATTTAGCTTATTATTGGGAATTAACTTATTTTCATTAAAGAAAATCTTTTGGTTTTTTTCAAAAAAACTTAAATATTTTATTCTACCGTCTTTATTGATTTTAACGATATTATTGTCTGTAGATAACTTAATAATTATAGCTAAATTATCAAAATCTGCAGAACTTTTTTTAATAAAATCATTTAAAAATTTTGTATTTATTAATTTATTTATTAAAAAAGAAAAATCCATAATATTCAAAGCATTATTTTTCCTCCAATAAAAAATATCCTTACTATTTTTATTTATATCCAAAGGGTACATTCTTAAGTAATCTAAATAGATTGCCTTTAATCTATAATCATAATGAATACTTCCTAATTCCTCTATCACGTCATCAACTAACGTTCTTTTGTTAAATGCCTTGTGTATATGACACCAATAATGATCATTATTTTTTAATTCATCCATATATAAATTTAAATTTTCTCTATTATTTTTCCTTTCTCTATAATGTGAAACATGTAAAACACTTAAATCACCTAAAAATTTATATCTTGCCCCAAAATTAAACAATCTATACATTAAACAATCATCTGATAAATCTAACGCCTTATAAATTGGAAATCCACCTACTTTTAAAAAAAGATCTTTTTTACAAAAACCAAAATTTGCAATAAAAGTATATTTTTGTAATAAATAAAAAATTGCAATATCATTATCTCTCTTATACTCTTTCGGAACTTCTTTTTTATATTTATTTAAAAAACTAATTTTATCACTATTTATTTTTTCTAAAATTAAATTCGAATTTCTTTGAAACCAATTCACAGAAGTCCAAAATCTCCTAGCACCAAAACCAAAATCAAAATTTTTAGAAAAATCATATATTAAAGAAAAATGACTATAATCCAACATTATCGTATCATCTTCTATAAATAATAATAAATTACTTTTTGCTTTCTTTGCCGCAAAATTCCTAGCTAAATTAACATTTAAAGAACTTTTTTTATTTATAACTAAAAAATCTATAGGATTTATTCGTTTTTTATTAAGTTTTTCCACATAATTTTCCAATTCTACTATTTTCTTCTTAGTTTTATTATGACTATTTTCAAATAAAATAAGTTCGAAATCATCTAAATCCTGTTTTAAAATCATACTAAGGGTGTGAAAAATGCTTTTCCCCTTATTTTTCTCCGAATCGCAGCTAATTAAGATACAAGATAATTTATTCATATTCTATTTATTAAACAAGAACCTCTCAGAATTTACCGATGCAATAGTCTTTATTATCTTCTTATCAAGTGAGAATAAAAAATTTATTTCATCTTCCAAAGAATAATCTACTCTTTTGTTTTCATTTATCTTAAAATCTCCAAATGGCTCATCGCTTCCCCATAATATGAAACGTGAATATCTTTTAAACAACTCCTCTATCACACTTGAAGGATTCTTATAATCCAAGTTAAGTATCTCGTCATCTTTAATTTCTTGTGCATATCTACACAAACCCAAAAAAGGAGAAACATCTGTAAAGACATTATCATACTCATACTTTTCCATATTTTTAAAAAAAACACTAGAAAATGTCATAAGATGAGCTATGCAAAAGTTTAATTCTTTATTTTTTTGAGCATAACTAAAAATGTTATTACAATCTTCAACGTTATGATAATTACCAGAATGGATTAAAATAGGTAGATTAAATTCTCTACAAAAAGAAATTATTTTATTAGAATTAAAAAAATCATCGATGCCAGTGTTTGCATCTAATGTATGAAACTTAATCCCAAAAACATTATTTTTAGTTATTAAATTATACAATCCATCTATTTGTTCATCTATCTTCTCTTTGGGATCAATACATAAAAATGGCAATATTTTATTTTCTGTATCATAGATCTTAACAGCTTCAAGTAGCTCTGCATTTTCTATTTCGTATGGATAAATAGATGTCTTATCTTCCACTTCATGTTTTTCATAATTAAAATAAACTGTCCCTGGCATAGGAAAATTAATAATTTTATCAATTCTATCGCGATATTTTTCTATTAATTCTGGAAGTGAAATTTTTCTTAATTCACACTCTTCATTAAAAATATTATGCTTCTGCTCTCCTGAATGAGAATGTATGTCATATGTTTCAAAATTCATATTTTACTTAAATAATCTTACTATTCTATTAAAGTTAAAAAATTCTAAATCTGGATAAAAATAATGTTCAGGGTAAGTATTTATAAAATTATCTATCATTGAAATTGCTTCATCAATAGAGGAATACAAGTATTTATCGTCAAAAAATTCTGTATAACAACACCTCTTAGGTAAAACGGGGATCGCTCCGCACTGAATAGACTTAAAGACAGAATAACCAAAACCCTCCTGTCTAGCTGCACTAAAAATTATCTTTGAAGCTTTTAAGGTATTGATGTGTTTTTCTCCCTCTTCGATTCCTAAAAATTTTACATTTTTAAAATTTTTTAATTTAAAATACAACCTTTCTAAATCTTTAGGAGATTTTTTAATAATTTTTTCATTTGTTCCTGAGATAAAAAAATTAATATGTGGCATCCTTTCAATAACCAAAAGCAAATCCTCAACCCCTTTATCATATGAAAAACGATGAGGAAAAATAACATCTATTGTTTTATTTTTTAAATCTGGCTTTAAAAAAGAGGAAAGTCCCCATGGCAATATCTTAATTTTCTTTTTATGCTCTTCATTTAA
>Ga0265294_10000170_pt1 | contig 79177 bp, 69 predicted proteins | sample MunlanPumphouse3_FD_192504 | JGI IMG/M metagenome (GOLD analysis project Ga0265294, IMG submission 192504) | Groundwater microbial communities from a municipal landfill in Southern Ontario, Canada - Pumphouse #3 | ecosystem: Environmental > Aquatic > Deep subsurface > Groundwater | place...
ACCGGACGAATAGATTGTCATGATGATTGCTTTGTGTTTCAAGTTATTGATTGACTTCAAAATGGCTGCCACTTCCTCGGTACTCAGCACCTCGGGCAATGTCTTTTCTTTACGTGGACGATCAATCTGATATACCTTGCGCGGCCCTCTCAATACTTTTTCATAATAAAACTTGATGGCATTGATACTTTGGTTCTGATAGGATGTGGAGACATTTCGCTTATTCACAAGATATCGAAGAAAATCAACAATCATTGATTCAGTAATATGGGAGATTTCGACTTCATGGTAGTAGTTGATAAATTCACAAAATAAATCGGTGTATACTTTGATCGTATTATCACTGTATCTAAGTTCTTTAAGCTTGTCAATATAACACTGTGGACAAGCACGAAAATTCTGGCTGTCTTTCTTAAATTCGCGGGGCCGAATTTTTGTTTTAATCTCTTCACGATAGATGACATCAAGTTCTTCCTGACTGGCTATTCGCTTTATCTCAGCCAGGTACTTCTCAGAATAGGGTAGCTCCCAACATTTCCTGATAGGATTCCAGGATCTTGTTGGGATTTTCTTAATTTTTTCAATGATGGTATGGTTATAGCTGAAATACAGATGCAATGTTTTATTCGATATGTTGATAACCAGCATCTCTTTCTTTGAGTATTTAGGAGGCATTATGGAATACACTGATGACATACGGGGTACTTCACATCATACAATTGACAAGTATCCGACAAGGAGCAATGAGATCCCTATGGAAAGGATGACACCTATTTTTCCCGGGAGAGTGCGCCATGAGAGGATGCCTAATACGAATGCGATGAGTTCTAAACCCCAAATAAAATTAGGTCCATTGATCCAGATAAAGTCGCGAGATGACTTGAATAGAAAAGAAATTAGGAATGGAACAAGCACTGCGATGAGTGCAAGTGCTAATGCGATTTTGCCGGTTGTTAAGTTGCTTGTTTTCATATTTTTCAGTATTAATTTGTATATACACTACTCAGACACATTTTTGGAACATTGTCTTAGATATCATTTTTAAGTCTGATAATCCCCACGATTTTATTCCGTTGCAATAATGATTAAACTTGTTTTCATCGAGACCATCTCCTGAACAGGTTAATGCCAAACAAGCCGAGCATCGTGAACTCATCCAGCATCCGCTGCATTTTGAGCTTGTCATCTCGTAGAATTGCTTGATAAGGTTTTCAGCTTTTATGGGATCTATGCCTGTTTCAATATTACCGATCCGGGCAATTGAGTGGCCTGCTAATTTCTCGCAGGGATAGTAGTAATTGTCTGCAGCCAAATAGAGCCTGCTCGCTCCGGGGATACACTGCCCCAGCTCCATAAACCGGGATGAAGATTGTGACTCTAAGAACCGCCTGAGCATGGGAGACAACAACGCAATTGAAAAATCTTTTCCAGACGAGGAGTTGGACAAAATTGAAATCCCTTCTTTTGAAAGACGTTCAATCAAACTATTTTGAAGAGTATCCATACTATTGTTGGGTGCTTTTTGTCTGAATCTGGCATCATCCAGACCATATGTCTCCACAAAATTCACTATTAAGTTAACATGTAGCTCATTGAAGAAAGTTGCCAGCTCGATAAGATCTGCATTGGGCATAACGACAACTGAGCAGCGTACCATATGATTAAAATAAACAGCATCTCTTTTTTTAATCATTTGCAGTATATTCATTATTTGATTGAAAGTCCCCTCTCCATTCTTAAGTTTCCTATTGCGATCATTGATTTCTGCAGGACCATCGAGGCTGATAACCAATTGAAAAGAGTGCTGTATAAAGAATTCAATCATTTCACCAGTCAAAAGTGTGCCATTGGTGGTGATAGAGAAGAATATATCTTTTCCTTTTTTGCTCGCTTCCTTCTCTGCATAAATTGTAATCTCTTTTAACAACGAATAGCGCAAGAGGGGCTCTCCACCATAAAATGAAATTGCCAGAGGCTTAGACTGGTTCTGTGAATGATTGATGAGATAGTCAACGCCATCAAAAGCAGATTGCTTACTCATCTGTGTTGAAGTAAAACAATCTTTCTGCTCATAGGATGTACCATTGATACAATAGGCACAATTCATATTACAGGAAGTTGTCAGCTCTAAAACCAATAAGCGTAGTTTATGATTCAGCGTTTCTTTAATCTCTGCAGTGGTATAAGGATTTCTGATAACAGGTCGCAAATCACCCGTATATGAGCCTGATCTGGGTATGTCGCAACCCCCATGAGGATTGAGGTGGTCGTGCAATATGGGAGCCATATTGTTTGCGATCTCATTGATTGTTCCCGGAATGGTATTGAAAAAATAGGATTGCCCATTCACGTGAAAAAGCTTTCCCGTAAAATATGATGAATCATTACACATATAACTTCTTAAGCAACATTAATTCAGTAGTTTTCAAGTTAGCTCCCTGTCACTTAAAAATGGCAGGGAGCCAATAATGTCAGTCATATACTCCGCCGGCAAATGATGCTCCAACTGCAACAGCGTATGTTACAATCTCAACCCCGCTACACCCCGGGTTATTACAGCCACAGTCTACAGCACCTTTGGTAACTTCAACATCGTCAATTTGTGCTTCCAGCTTGTCTAATTCTTTTCTCGCTTTTGCCAAATCAGCTTTAACCTGTTCTTTTGTCTTTTTTGTCATAATTTTACCTCCTAATTTTTAATGAGTGAAACCACTTAAACAATCACTCCAGAAGCAGAACGAATCCTATTTATTTGCAACTGGTTCTTCTATTCCTGATTCATGGCAGTTAGAACTGCAGTTAATCTCTCCTCGGTTAGTTTACGCGATGAGATTGACTTGCCGTTAATGGTGATTGCAACCACATCTTTCTCCTTTTTCTTTATTTTCTCAATCAGCCAGGAAGAAATAAGGTTGATTGCAACTCCAGACCCTATCGTTATAAGGAAAGTGGATACTTCAACCAACCCGAAACTTTCAGCTGGAGAATAGTCAACCATTTCTATTTCACTATCGGTATCTTCAATCCGTTGTTTCACACCTTCAGCCAATTGCTTAGAATCCATTTCAAATAGCTCCTGCAAAATTTCGTCTGAATAGGCCTGAACTTCAATTTTTATCTGTTTCATATCGTTTCAATTTAAAATCCGAACAATCGATCAAAACTCACCTGAGCCTGATTGTTCTCAGTGTAATATTGTATGGTTTTATCAATCTCATTTCTACTTGAAGAATTGAGAGTCGTCAAAAATCGATCATAAATCCCGGAAATAATTGCCATAAGAGCACGGGTGTCATTCGAAGCTCTCTTGTTGCCTGGTACGGAGGTTAAAACTCTATATCTCTTTTGAAAAATATTTTCAGTGAAATTTTTCCCATGGTGGTAATATTCCCTGAAAATAAATAAGGTAGAGTAAAATTGAAACATACCATGGATCGCTACATAAATATCATCGATCTCTCTTTCCGGAAAATTCTGCATCAATATGAAAGCCATGGCATCCGCTTCATATTCTTTGTAGTTCTCTTTGTCTTGGAAGAGTTCATTGAAACCCTCAATCGTGATATGCTGCTGCAAGTGCGTGTGGTCAAAATGATTGAATCCAAAGTGCGCTATCTCATGCAAAAAATTAAAAGTCGATTGAAAATGGGCAACCCTTTTTGCATGTGTATAGATTCCTTCGTCATGAATCCGGACTCTTGGCAATGCTGTCAGTCTCACATCCGTTGGATCACAATAATGGAGGAAAAATGGAAACAGCGATTTGAATATCAATGCATCATTCTCCTCCAACGTGTGTGCATGCCAGTTTTGGATCAGTGAGAATAGAATGATCATGTAGTTTTTATAGAAACATTTTGTAAGAATGGGAAAAGTGATTTTTCCATCTGCATGAATCTCGATATTAATGGTTGCCATTGTTCTGATGTGAACCGTCGTTTTCCTGACGATCTCTTTCAACTGCTCATCTTTACAGTACGCATCAACATCGTTATACATATTTGTAATCCAACAGGGTCTGTTGTGGACCATATAATCATTCTCAGCTAAAACGATGGCTTTTGCCGCTAACGACTGAAATAATTCTTTCTCCTGATGCATCAGCGTCACATCTTCATCTCCTTCTTCAATGCCTAATAGCACACTATTGCGCAATAAGTAGTAGTAAATCTCGTGCTTTCTCGCCATGACCTCTGAAGACATTACCTTACGTGCAATATCGAGCCTTGATATTGGACTTTCTTCCTTGAAAAAAATCTCCTCAAGATCATTAAAATCATCCAGATCAAACAAGATTTTCATGATCATATATTATGGGAACACCTTAACTAAATATGACTTAACTTTGTCCTCATATACCATTGTTGAGTTAAGTAGTACAGAATGACGCACATCGTGTTATTTACGCATTAAAAATACAACATTCCTGTTCATTCGATTTATAACATTCGTCTATTGAGAAAGAAGCGTAAAAAGGAACAATATTTAACATATTGTTTGTCTGATTATTACGTGCCTTTTGATTTTTTTTATATTTTTGCATATGCGAATGTTTCATTGAATCTAAAGACGATGAAATCAGACGGTTGGATGGATGTGTTCGAGAAGGAACTATTGGTACAGCGCTACAGTTATTGCTCAATTCAAAACTACAAGAGCGCGGTAAAGGGTTTCCTGCAGATGGTGGTTGATAAATACAGCCATCCGCTGGAGGTCACCGAAACGGATATTGAAGATTATCTGTGCCGGAAAATTGATAAATACCATATAGGACTATCCTCTCAACGTTTGATAGTGGCGTCGATCGATAAGTTTTATATCTCAGTGTTCCACAGGCAACTTCAAATCAAACATCTCTATCCGCATACAAAAAGTAAATGCTTACCTGTGTACCTCACAACAGGTGAGATGAGTCGGTTGATGGATATTGTGTCAAACCTGAAACACAAATGCATTATCCAGCTATTATACGGATGTGGTTTGCGGTTGAATGAACTGCTTCACCTGAGGCTATCCGATATCGATTCAAAGAACAAAACGATATTGATCAGAAATAACAATGGAGGCAGTGACCGCGTGGTGATGCTATCTTCATTGTTACAGGAATCTTTGATACGTTACTACAAGGCCTATCACCCGGAGGAATACCTGATTGAGGGTCAGGGTGGGGGACGCTATTCAGAAAAGAGTGTGCAAACCGTGGTGACAAATGCTGCCAAAAAAGCGGGGATCACCAAAAAGGTGACCCCCCATACCTTGCGCCATAGCTTTGCCACTCATCTCCTGGAGAATGGCACGGATATTCACTATATCCAGCAATTGCTTGGACACAAATCGGTGAATACCACCGAGATATATACCCATATCACCGATATCGCACAATCAAAAATCAAGAGCCCGCTCGATTATCTCTGATGCCGCTCTAAATTTCTCTAGCTGTTACAGCTTCCCCCCGCCGCGCGCACTCACATGCTCAAACACCGGCTTGATATTGAAGTAGACCCTCTCCACACCGAAGCGGTTTTTCCCAAGAGAGAGGTAGTTGACCTTGTTCCCTTTCAGAATCTTATCTTCGCCTCCAAAGGTGAAGCCCAGGAAGGGGAGGATATCATACTCATGTGCCACCTTGATCACATAAAAAGCTGTTTTCTCCGACATGCCATCACCCGTGCCCACAATGGCATCCTGCACGATACGCCTCTTGCGGGCTATCGCTTTATAGGCCTCAGCATCGTTCTGCTGCGCATAGACCAGCATCCGGGCGTTGAGTGCCCGCAGGTTGAAGGGATCTTCTTTCAGCAGGGCATCACTGTATTGCAGGATCTGTGTGTAGTCGGTGGGCGATATGGATGGACTGCTCAGCACATCAGCCAACAAACGATTGTAACGCGAGGTGTCGCTGGGCAGGTAGTCCGGCTGGAAGACATAACCGAAGTAGAGGTGTCTTCCTTCCTCGGGGGTCATGGTGGCATCACTGTTCAGATATTTCTCCAGCAACCTCGGATAGTAGTAGGAGGAGGTGGGTTCACTGACGGTGCGTTCGATCAGACGGTAATCGGGAGCTTCGAAAAACTCTTCATCCTGTGCATATCCCTGCGGCATGGTCAGGATGAAAAGGGTAAACAGTAAGGTAATTTTATTCATGTCTGTCTTCATTCTTTAGGTACAGGTAAATGTATCAACATATTTTGTTACAGCCAAGAATGGAGAACTAAGAAATCTTAATACCCCATTTGGTAAGGAGGAAGGGCTACTGCTTCCCCGAAACATTTGCAGCTGCGTGAATCTTCGTGATGAGTCCCTGCAACACGCTGCCCGGTCCCAGTTCCACAAAATCGGTGGCGCCATCGGCAATCATGTTTTGTACCGACTGCGTCCATTTCACCGCGGAGGTGAGCTGTGCATTCAGGTTCGCCTTGATCCGTGCAGGGTCGGTCTCACCCACGGTTGAAACATTCTGGTAGACGGGACAGACAGGAACAGAAAAGGTAGTCTCTTCAATGGCCTTGCTTAACTCCACGCGTGCCGGCTCCATCAGCGGTGAGTGAAAGGCACCCCCTACCTTCAGCAGCAGGGCTCGCTTGGCACCTGCCTCTTTCATCTTTTCGCAGGCATGCTCCACACCGCTCACACTGCCGGAGATGACGATCTGACCGGGGCAGTTGTAGTTGGCGGGTACCACCACCTCGCTGATGGAGGCGCAGATCTCCTCTACCTTCTCATCGGGCAGTGCCAGCACGGCTGCCATGGTCGACGGCTCCACCTCACAGGCCTTCTGCATCGCTTTCGCTCGCTTGTAGACCAGCTTTAACCCATCTTCGAAGGTGAGTGATCCTGCGGCTACCAGTGCCGAGAACTCACCCAGCGAGTGGCCGGCGGTCATATCGGGTTTGAACGCTTCGCCCAGCGTTCTGGCCAGAATCACCGAGTGGAGGAAGATGGCTGGCTGTGTCACTTTTGTCTGCCGCAGATCCTCGTCGCTGCCTTCGAACATCAGGTCGGTGATGCGGAATCCCAGGATCTCATTTGCCTTCTCAAACAGCTCACGGGCTACAGGTGAGGTCTCGTACAACTCCTTACCCATGCCCACATACTGGGCTCCCTGACCGGGAAAAACATATGCTTTCTTCATACTTTAGAAAATTCTTTTTATTGAGTTTTATTTTTGATTCATTGAAATAACACATGAAACTCTCTACGGTTCATTGTGATCAGCGGTTGGTTGTCGGCTGACCACTGAAAGCCGATAGCTAACAGCTAAAAAACTTATTTGCTTTTCTCCCTGATCTCCACACGGCGGATCTTACCGCTGATGGTCTTGGGCAGCTCCTGCACAAACTCGATGATGCGGGGATACTTATAGGGAGCCGTCACCTGTTTCACATGCTCCTGGATCTCACGCGCCAGTTCATCACCAGCCTGTTCCCTGTAATCGGGAGCCAGCACGATGGTCGCCTTGATCACCTGTCCCCGTATCTCATCAGGCACGCCGGTGATGGCACACTCCACCACTGCCGGGTGGGTCATCACGGCACTCTCCACCTCGAAGGGGCCGATGCGGTAACCGGAGCTCTTGATCACATCGTCGGTACGTCCCACAAACCAGTAGTAGCCATCTTCGTCGCGCCACGCCATATCGCCGGTGCGGTAGAGGTTCTCGGAGTAGACGCTTCGTGTGAGTGCCTCGTCGCGGTAGTACCCCATGAAAAGACCCAGTGGGCGTTTTTCATCGGTGTAGAACACAATCTCCCCCTGCTCCCCATCCTCGGCCGAACGACCGTCGTGGGTGATCAGGTCCATCCTGTACAGGGGGTTGGGCACACCCATCGAGCCCGGCTTGGGTTGCATCCAGGGGAAGGTGATGATGGTGGGGGCGGTCTCGGTCTGACCGAACGCCTCCATCATCCGGATGCCGGTCTGCCGGTAGAAGCTCTCGTAGACCGACGGGTTGAGCGCCTCACCCGCTGTGGTGCAGTATTCCAGTGAGGAGAGATCATATTTCGACAGATCTTCGCGGATCAGAAAACGGAAGATGGTGGGGGGCGCACAGAAGGAGGTCACCTTGTAGGTGGAGATCATGCGAAGCATATCGTCGGGGATGAATCGTCCCTCGAAGTCGTAGACAAAGACCGCTGCACCGGTGATCCACTGTCCGTAGAGCTTACCCCATACCGCCTTGGCCCAGCCCGTGTCGGCCACGGTGAGGTGGAGGCTCCCCTCATGCAGGTTATGCCAGTACCTGGCTGTGGTGATATGGGCCAGGGGATAGGTGAAATCGTGAATCACCATCTTGGGCTGTCCCGTGGTGCCGGAGGTGAAGTAGAGGATCATGATCTCCTCATTGCGGTTCACCTCTGCCGGCCTTACAAAGGGAGCCGCTTCGCTCACCCCGCGGTGAAAATCGACCCACCCACCGGGGATCGATTCCCCTACCATGATGCGCTGCTCCACCGTGGGTGAGTCCTTCATGGCCAGGTTCACGTGGGTGACCAGGTTCTCATCCTCAGTGGCAATGATCGCCTTGATGCCCGCGGCATTATTACGATAGGTGATATCCTTGTCGGTGAGCAGGTGGGTGGCCGGGATGGCCACGGCACCCAGCTTGTGCAGCGCCAGGATGGTCTGCCAGAACTCGATGTTGCGCTTGAGGATCAGCATCACCATGTCTCCCTTGCCGATGCCCAGCGACTGAAGAAAGGATGCGGTCCTGTCGGAGAGTTCTTTCAATGCTCCAAAAGTGAGATCCTGGTGTGCTCCCTTGTCGTTGGTCCAGCAGAGAGCCCTTTTATCGGGATGGGTGCGGGCCCACTCATCCGCCACATCATAGGCGAAGTTGAACTGCTCCGGGACCTCTATCTCATAGTGCTCCGTGAAATCCCGGTGGGATTTGAAGGTCGTTTGTTTTACAAATTTCTCAATCATGATAACCTATTGTCAGTATTGTATCTTATTCAGGGATAGAGGATGACAGCCACAAACTTCACCGGGCGGTTGTTGAGTGCTTTCATGCCGTGGGGCAGGGAGGAGTCGAAGTAGATGCTGTCACCTTCGTTCAGGACCAGCTCCTTGTCGTTGATGACCATGGTCATGCTGCCCTCCAGGAGCATGTTGAACTCCTGCCCGGCATGGATGCTCCGGTTGAACTCTTTTTCCTCCGAATCGGGCTCTACCGTCACCACGAACACCTCCGCCACATTGTTGGTGAAGCCTGCCGTGAGCGACTGGTACTTGTAGGCCGACACACGTTCCACACTGACCCCCTTGTCCTTGCGGGTGATGAAGTAGGAGTTCATCTTTGGCTCCGTGCCGAACATCAGGGTGGCCAGATCCACGTTGAACTCTCTTTCGATGCGTTGTAGAAAGGAGAGAGAGATATCGGTCTCTCCTGCTTCGTACTTCAAATACTCGTCTGTTTCGGTCTCCAGTTTACGGGCCATCTCCTCCGGTGTGAGGTCGATCGCTTCCCGTAGTCCTTTGATCCGTTCACCAATCTGTATCAAGTCTGTTGCCATGATGCGTTATTTTTTATTGAGTTTACTATCAGTAGATATCGTTGTTATCATATGAACATATAAAGGCTGAGGGCCATGATCACCATTCCTGCCACCAGCCCGATGATGGAGAGGTGGTGCTTCCCATACTTCTCCGCACTGGGCAGCAGCTCATCGAGCGAGATGTAGATCATCACACCTGAGACAGCAGCCAGGATAATGGCGTTGAGCACCGGGTTCCAGAAAGGTAACAGGAACAGGTAGGCGATCAGGGCACCCACCGGCTCTGCCAGCCCCGAGGCAAAAGAGAGCCAGAAGGCTTTCTTCCTGCTGCCGGTGGCATGATAGATGGGCACCGCCACTGCGATCCCCTCGGGGATATTGTGGATGGCGATGGCCGCCGTGATGGGAATGGCTACCTCCATGGTGGTCAGTGCCGACATGAAGGTGGCGATCCCCTCGGGGAAGTTGTGGATGGCGATGGTGATGGCGGCGATGATGCCGGTCTGTTTCAGACGACTGTGGTCTTTCATCTCCTCCACACGATGCATCTCGTGGGGGTTCCTTGATTCGGGTACCAGGAAGTCGATCAACGCGATCAGCGCGATCCCACCGAAGAAGCCCAGGATCAGGTACAACATCCCCTTCTTCTCACCAAAGTTTGCGGAGAGTGCCTCCACCGACTGTGGTATCATCTCCATGAAGGAGACGTAGATCATCACCCCTGCCGAGAGGCCCAGGGCCAGGCTCAGGAAATTGGTGTTGGTGCGCTTGGCCATGAAGGCGATCAGGCTGCCGATACCGGTGGAGAGGCCGGCAATCAGAGTCAGCAGAAACGCGAAAAGGATGGTCTGTTGTTCCATTACTCAGCGGTGATGATGTGTTGCATGAGGGTCTCGTGGAGCTTACCGTTTGAGGCCACCATCTCTTTGCCAAACAGATAGTGATCTCCACCGCTGAAGTCGCTGCAGCGGCCACCGGCACACTCCAGGATAAAGGCACCGGCAGCTACATCCCAGGGCGATAGTCCGGAATGGAAATAGGCATCGCTGATGCCTGCCGCCACGTAACAGATCTCCAGCGCGGCGGAGCCCTTGATACGGAAGCTGCAGTTGCGGAACTGTTTCATCGCGTTGACCAGGATGGTCTCACCTCTGCTGTCGAGCGAGTAGGGGATGCCAAAGCCGATATAGGCGTTGGTCAGTGACTCCTGGCGACTCACCCCCAGGGGCTCCCCGTTCAGTGTGGCTGCTCCGTTTCCGGTGGCCACGAACAGCTGGTCGGCTACCGGGTCGAACACCACACCCAGAATGACCTTCGTCTCATGCATCAATGCGATGCTCACCGAGTAGGGGCTATCACCGTGTACGTAGTTGGTGGTGCCATCGAGCGGATCGATGATCCAGCTGTAATCACGGGGCTCGAAGGTGACGGTCTCCTCTTCAGTAAGAAAGGCGGACTCGGGAAGGATAGCCCTGAGTCCTTTCACCAACCGTCGTTCCGCCTCCTTGTCGATGTAGGTGACATAGTTACGGGTGCCTTTGAGTTCAATCTCCTGCTTTTGGAGCGATCGTTGTTCACTGGCAAGATATGCACCCGTGGTACGTGCCAGCAGGATCACATCATCGACGATATTGTTCAAATCCATCTCTTTGTCGTTCATTTGGATGATTATTTATCAGGATAGAGCGACTCCCACCAGCGGGCATCTTCCTTCAGCCATTTGGCAAACCAGGCATAGATGGTGTGGTTCCAGCCAATCCGCTTTTGATAGTCGTAGATCGCATGATTCTCACCCTCCACCTGGATGAATTCCACCGGCTTGTTGAGCAACTTCAGGGCGGTATACATCTGAATGCTCTCACCAATGGGCACGTTGGTGTCGGCGCTACCGTGCAGCAGGAGCAACGGGGTGTTGATCTTGTCGGCCTGGAACAGCGGGCTCTGCTCCACGTAGAGCCGTGGGTTGTTCCAGGGGTAGCTGTCGGCACTGGCACCCGCACTGTAGGAGTAACCCCAGTAGCCTTCTCCCCAGTAGCTGGTAATGTTGCTGATGCCGGCGTGTGATACCGACGCGGCGAACAGATCGGTTTGGGTGATCAGGTATTGTGTCATGAAGCCGCCATAGGAAGCTCCGATATTGCCAATCCTGGTGCTGTCGACAAAAGGATGTGCCGCCACGAAGGCTTTCACCCCTTCGATGATCTCTTCAGCCGTCTGCTCGCCCCATGCGTTGACATGGCGTGCCGAGAACTCCTGCCCGTAGCCGGTGGTGCCGCTGGGCTGCAGCGTGTACACCACATAATCCTGTGCGGCATAGACGTGAAGGGGATAGGTACTCTCAAAGATGCGACTGGTGGGGCTGGTGCCTCCGTAGTAATAGACGATCAGTGGATAGCTCCTTTCCGGATCGAAATGTGGCGGCAGGTAATAACGTCCATCAATCTGGTCGCCATAGGTGCTGGTGAAGCTCCAATCCTTCACCTCACCCAACTGCAGCTCGTTGAGCCGTTCGGCGTAGGGATCGGAGATAAGGGTGGACGCAAGTGTCTTGAGATTCAGCAGATAGCTCCGTGATGAGTTGGAGCAGCTCTGTCCGGTGTAGGTGGCCCATTGGGCGTTCCTGGCAATGTTGAACGAACGGATCACCTCTTCCTTGAGGGGTAGTCTCTCGAAGGTAGCCTTACGTGGTGAGTAGCGGTAGATATGTACCCGGTCGCCTTCCTCCACCCGGTAGTAGATGCTGTTGTCCACCTTGTTCCACTCCTGAGCGCTGATGGTGGGATCGAAATCCTTGGTCACGGGTGTCACCTCCCTGTTCTCCAGCTCCATGATGAACGACTGGGTATCGTAGCTGTTGGCGATCTGTCCCGCTTTGATGTTCATCCCGATGCCATTGAACGCCTCGGGTGCTCCGTGGATCAGCAACTGTTTGCCGTCGGGAGAGAACTGTGCCGAGTAGGCATAGCGTTCATTCTTCCAGATGGTATCGGTTGCCATGGTCTCCAGGTTGAGCCGGTAGAGGGTACTGCTGCGAAAGGGTCGTTGGGTGAGGTCTTCATCGGATACCGAAAAAAGCAGGTAACGCATATCGTTGCTCACATCGTTGAGCGATGCCGTCTGACGGCCAAAGGTGAGTTGTTGGGTGAGCCCTGTGTCAAGGAAGTAACGATAGAGGTAATACCGATCACGGTAATGTGACTGACGGTCGTCGATGCCGATCATCCGTTTCAGTCCACCGGGGTTGCCGGGCGTGAGGGTCTCCTTCGATGAGTAGAAGAGCGATTGCTCGTCGGGGGCAATGATGAAGTTCTCTTTCGGCAGGTTCTCAGCCATGATGACTGTCTCCATGGTGAGCGGGTTGAGGGAGTAGAGTGTGCGACGCTCCCCCTTGTCGGCGGTGTAGGTGAGCAGGTCTGATTGGGGCATCCAGTTCAGTTGCGGGCGACTCAGGGGTTCCGAGAAGATGACCCGTTTCTGTTGGGTGTCGTAGATCTCGGTATGGCTGCGGTTCTCGCCGCCCGGCAGTGTCTCACGCAGCGACACCAACACAAACCGCCCACTGGGAGAGATGGCAGATCCGTTCACCCGTTTCCCTTCCAGAATATCTTTGATGTCGATCCGTCTCTTCCCTTGCTGGTTGAAGCGATATACCAGCAGTGAATCGGTTTCTTCAGGTTTCACCTCGATCTTCACCATCGCATCGTTCAGGTCGTCAGCAGAGGTAAGCATTTTGATTACCACGCGACTGTTATTGATGAACCCGTTGAGCGAAGCATCGGCCGATCCGGCCAGGTGGAGGCTGTCATCGGCAGCCTGCTTGGCAGCGCGCTTCACATTGTCAATCCATAGCTCCAGTGGGTTGGGGGAGGTGATCGTGATCTTGCCCTTCCCGTACCGGTCGGTAGACAGGTTGAAGGAGACCAACTGAAGAGCTTTGCCTTCCTCCGGTTTCGGCAGGGTGAAGAACCCGGCCGTGTCGGGCATTAACCCGATGGTGAATTTGTCCGGCGCGGGGAAATTGATGGCTGTGGAGAGCAGCAGCTCATTCGAGTAGGGTTTGTCACTGAGGTTGACACTGTCGAGCAATACCGGCCCCTGTACTCTTATCGGTCCGAAGGTCGATACCTCTGCCGGGGTGAAGCTGTCTTGTGCCGTGACCGTCGCACCGAGCAACAGCAGGATCAGAAGAATGGTTGAGAATCGTTTGTTCATATTTTTCTATTTAGCTTTTCGCTTATCCATACGAAATGTTTGTCAAAGCACCCTTTCAGTTTGGGAGTCTCGTCAAACAGACCATACACCGCAGATCCCGAGCCGCTCATGGAGGCATAGAGTGCTCCCCTCTCGTAGAGCTGTTGTTTGATCTGCCAAATTTCGGGAAATTTTTTGAAAACAGGAGCCTCAAAGTCATTTTTCAGCCGCTCCTTCCACTCAGAAACCGGCTGTTTGATGATCTCCCTGAGTGACTCTTCGGGCTGATGAGGGGTGATCATCGCATAGGCCTCAGCAGTGGAAACCCAGATATCCGGTTTCACAACCACCAGGGTCAGGTGGCTGAGATCAAGCGCTACCGGTTCCAGGATGTCGCCGATGCCGGTGGCCAGTGCCGGACGGTTGTGAATGAAAAAGGCGCAGTCGGCTCCTAACCTCGAGGCAAAAGCCGCCAGTTCCGAATCACTATATTGCAGGGTGAAGGTGTTGTTGAGCAGGTGTAGCATCGCTGCCGCATCGGACGATCCGCCTCCCAGACCGGCACCATGAGGGATCTTTTTAAGGAGATGGATCTCCAGCGGAGGAAGCTGCTTCTCAGCGGCAATCAGCTTCCAGGCTCTCACCACCAGGTTATCCGCCTCGTCGCATTGCAGGGTGTCACCCGACAAAAAGAGCCGGAACCCCTTTTCAGCTTCCTTCAGCTGTTCATCGCCCGTGGGTATGATTTCCAGTGCATCCTTCAACCCGATCGGATAGAATACCGTTTCGAGATCATGGTACCCATCCTCGCGGCGGGCAGTGACATGTAAACCCAGGTTGATCTTTGCATTAGGAAAACGGATCATACAGACTAGTTTTGCGCAAAGATACAGAAAATTCAATAAGTGCGTAAGGAATCACAACCCAAAAGCCACACGCACACCGATCTCTTCGAAGCGGGTCTTATGGAAAGAGGCAAAGAGACCGGCGTTGAAAAAACGGTTTCCGATACCATAGCCCAGCTCCGTGTAGGACTTTATTTGCGGGGTGTGGAGCTGACTCATGTAGAGCCGTTCCTTATCAGCAAAATCGGAGATGAAGGGTATGTTTTTCAGCAGCAGAAAGGGTGATTCAAGCATGATATGGCCCTGCAGGTAGGAGTCGGAAGCATTGTAGAGATCCCTGTCCAGCAGGTTGAAATTGCCTCCCAGACCGTCGTTCCAGTTCTCCGGGAAATTGCTCTTCGAGAAATAGACGAAATCGGCGAAGTATTCTGTTTGCTGGTTGATGAACTTGCCGGCACCAAAATGGTAGTGAAAGCTATTCATCAATCCAAAGTCAATCTTCTGACTGATGTCCAGCTCAATACGGTTGTACTGTGAGGTGCTGCCCAGCACGTCGAGCAGACTTCGTGAGAACTCAACCTTGAAGGTGGGGTAGTCAGAGCGGGCATAGATCTTCTGCCTCCCTTCGAAGCGGTAATACTGCTGCGGGGTCCAGCTGACCCGGATAAAGGGAGCAAACGACCGTTTCGTGCCAAACAGCTGACTGATGGGATTGCTGTCGATGGTCAGTGAGCGGAACATCACCTCGTTGTTTTTGCTCTTGCGGATATGATAATCGACACCTGTCTGCAGCAGCAAGCCATTGGTGGCCTCGAAGGTGTTGAAGAGCTTGAGGTAATAGTCCTGGTAGTATTTGAGTGAGATGTCATCGAAAGTGATGCCCTGGCTCTTGAGCCGCTCCCGTATCTGATCCACGAACAGTGAACTGTAGGTGGGGTTCCCGTTACCGATCGAAAAGGTGGCACTCCCCAGTCGCAGGGGTTCATAGTTGAAGGTGGTGGTCAGGTCGGTGAAAAACTCCTTGCGGCGGAACATGTAGCCTGCGAATGCATTGACCCGGATGTTGCGACTGCGCTTCAGGTCGGCAATGAAGGAGAACTTCTGCCGATAGGTGACACCGTCGCGCGAGCTGTAACCAAGCATCAGCGGATTGAGCAGACCGGAGTAGCCGAAACGGGTCGACTTGTAGCGGTAGCTCGAGTTGACCACCATCCGTTGTGCCATCTGCTGGGCGATACGGTTGTTACCCAGTGAATCGTCAAGGCGTTTTTTCTGTTCGCGTATCAGCTGCTCCTGCCGGTAACGTCGGATCACATCCCTCTCCCTTTCTTGAAGCGGGATTGGCCTTTTTCCCTCCCAGAAGAGCGAATCGCTCTGCAGCGGTACCGAGTCGAGTCTCACCTTGTAGGAATCACTGATGTTGAGTGACCGCACCGGCTGCTGGATCTGGCGCAGGGCGATCTCCTTGTAGGTGATGCTGGCCAGGTGCCTGCTGGCCAGCTCGTTGCCCAGGTAGGCTGCCTTCTGGTAGATGGTGATGCTTACCGGGAGGTAGTTGGTCACCCATTCATCACCCATGGTCATCTCGAACGAGAAGTTGGAAAAGATATCCAGTCCTTCACCCCGGAAAAAGATCACCCTCCAGGTCCCTTTCTCCACGATAAAAGATCCTTTGAGCAGCTTCGGATTCTCGTATATGGGGGCAAAGTGGATGTTGTAATACTCCTTGTCGTTGGCGGAGAAGTGCTGATAGAGCGTGTAACGGTAATACTTTGCAGTGCTGAAACGGATGGGCATGAAAAAAGTTTCATCGTTGGTGGTCTCACCATAGAGATTGATGTTCAGCAGCTCAAAAGGGATCAGGTCGATCTCTTTCTTTTTTGTCAACGTGCCGGTGACATGACGGATATCCTGCACGTAGATATTGGGATACTCGTATCGCAGATCACTGATGGTCTCAATCACCGCATCATCGTGATCCGGATCATGCAACACAAAGTTTGGAATCAGGTGGGTGTGTTTGTAGAGGAAATTCTTACGGATCGTTTCTACGTATGAGCGTACGTAAACCTCAGCTGTGTAGTTTTCCACCAGCTCGTTGTATTTTTCGGCAGCACTCATCGCCCTGTTTAGTATCGTATCTGTGGGTAGATCGGATGTTAGTGCAAAACAGTTTGAAGCGGCTAAAAACAGAAACAATATCAGTATGATGACACTTCTCTTCATTCAGATTGCAAACATACATTTTTTTTTTTGCACCATAAATAAAACAGACAGTGATCGGTGGAAAAAACAAAAATGACCCATAAAATAATTGCCAAAAAGATCAATCTCTAAAAAACTTACTTTTTTTGGTACATCCAGTAAAAATATTCTATATATTTGTGTTCTAGAACATAGTTCTATAACACTGGTGAAAGTGAAGAATAAAGAGATAGTGGATATATCCTCCTCATTACCTGATGTGTGGAGAATGCTCACGACGGCTGAACGTGATCAGTTGCGTAGCAGTGCCCGCATGGTACATTTTAAGAAAAATGAATTAATTTACCTTGAAGATGAGAATCCGAAAGATCTGATGATCCTCTTTAAGGGTAAGGTGAAGATTTACAAGAGCGGAGTGGGAGGAAGAAGTCAGATTATCCGTATCATTCGTCCTGTTCAGTATTTTGGTTACCGGGCTTATTTTGCCAGGGAGGCTTTTGTGACCGCTGCCTCGGCTTTTGAAGCATGTACGGTAGGCATGATCCCGATGGAGTTGATTGAACAGTTTTTACGCAACAACGGTGCGCTTGCTCTCTTTTTCATCAGGATGTTGTCGACAGACCTGGGAATTGCCGATCAGCGGGTGGTGAACCTGACACAAAAACATGTGCGGGGCAGGCTGGCTGAATCGCTGCTTTTTCTCAAGGAGAGCTACGGCCTGGAAGAGGACGGCGCTACCATCAACATCTATCTGGCCAGAGAGGACCTGGCCAATCTCTCCAATATGACCACCTCCAACGCCATCCGTACCCTGTCCAACTTCGTGAATGAGCGTATCATCACCATCGATGGCCGTAAGATCAAGATCATTGATGAGGAGCGGCTACACAAGATCAGCAGAATAGGTTAATCGACTTATTTTTTCTTAAAGTTTCCCCGCCTTGGTTCCTATTCGGAGACAAGTCACTACCTTTGTCATCCATTTGACTATGAAAGAATGATTCGAAAAATAGCCCGATCGATCCTTACCTTCTATTATAAACCAGTGGAAGCTTTTCTGGATGATCCGCTTGGTACCCAGCAGCGAACGCTCGATTATTTGCTGCAACATGGCCGCCGTACCCTATATGGAAGCCACTACCACTTTGATAAGGTCACTGATGATGACTCTTATCGACGTCGGGTGCCTCTCACCACCTATGAGTCGCTGCGTCCCTTTCTCGACCGCATCATTGTGGAAAAAGAAAATGATATTCTGTGGGACACACCGGTGAGATGGTTTGCCATGTCGTCAGGTACCACTGAAGAGAAGAGCAAGTACATTCCGGTAACGATTGAATCGTTAAAAAATGGTAATTATCGTGCCGGCTATCATATGCTGGGGATCTATGCACATCATCACCCCGACACATCTTTTATTCTTGGGAAATCGCTGGTGCTGGGTGGCAGTCAACAGATCAACCGCATTGGTGATGGCATCTACACCGGAGATATATCGGCGATACTGATGAAGAACCTGCCACGAGCTGCCAAACGGCGGAGAACGCCGGAGGAGATTGCCTTGCTGCCCGACTGGGAGGAGAAACTACAGAAGCTGGCTGATTATGCCATGGGTGCCGATATCCGCTCATTCGTGGGGGTCCCCTCCTGGATGCTGGTGCTGCTGAAAAAGATTGTGGATGACAGTGGTCGTACCATTCCCGAGATATGGCCCAACCTGGAGGTGTTCTTTCATGGCGGAGTCAGTTTCATCCCTTTTCAGGAACAATATGAGAAGCTGATACCCTCCGGTCGGATGCGTTACTGGGAGAACTACAACGCCTCGGAAGGCTTTTTCGGGGTACAGTTCGCACCCGATTCGAAGGATATGTTGCTGCTGCTCGACAACGAGGTCTATTACGAATTCATTCCGGCGGGTGAATGGGAGAAGGAGCAACCGGAGACGGTGCCGTTGAGCGGTGTGGTGACCGGAAAACAGTATGCCATGGTGATCAGCACCAGTGGCGGTCTCTGGCGATACAGAATTGGGGATACCATTGAGTTCACCTCCACCCATCCCTACCTGTTCAGGATCACCGGCCGTACCAAACAGTTCATCAATGCCTTCGGGGAGGAACTGATCGTCGACAATGCAGACAGGGCTCTCGATGAAGCCTGTCGACTGACGGGAGCCAAGATCACTGACTATACCGTTGCACCCATTTTCTTCGGAGACAGCAACAACGGTGCGCATGAATGGCTGATCGAATTTGAAACACCGCCTGCTGATCTCTCCCTTTTCACCGACAAGCTGGATGAGAGCCTGAAAAAACTCAATTCTGACTATGAGGCGAAACGATCCTATAACCTCTCACTCAACCCTCCCGTGGTGAAGGTGATGGAGAGAGGCCTCTTTTATGAATGGATGAAGAAAAGGGAGAAAGCGGGTGGACAGAACAAGGTGCCACGACTGGCTAACCACCGCAATTATGTGGATAGCATCCTTCGTTTTCTGGCTGAGAAATCCTAAAATTGAATAAAATAGCCATTCCTTTTTCGGTAAATAAGAAAGAATGCGTAAATTTGCACGCTAAACCCGACTTGAACAAGATGAGAATAAAACCATTCTATTTTTTGCTGATCATTTTGGTGTTGAGTTCCTGTAACGAGTACAACAAGATCCTCAAGAGTACCGACAGAGACTTGAAATACACCTATGCAAAAAAATATTTCGAGGAAGGGAAATACAACCGTACCATCACCCTTCTGGAAGAGCTGGTTACCTTTATGAAAGGTACTGCACAAGCTGAGGAGTCGCTCTATCTGCTGGCTCAGAGTCATTATAACGCCAGGGATTATTATTCGGCCACGCAGGTGTTCACCACCTATTACAATACCTACCCCAAGGGTGAGTATGCAGAAGCTGCGCTCTTCTATTCGGCTTACGGGATGTATCTCGACTCCCCTGAAGCACGTCTTGATCAGACAAAGACCTATACGGCCATTGCAGAGTTCCAGAAGTACATTGAACGATATCCACAGACAGAGAGAGCTGAACAGGCCAAGAGCTATCTGTTTGAGTTACAAGAGAAACTGGCTTATAAGGAGCTGCTTGCCGCCCAACTCTATCTCAATCTGGGCAATTACATGGGTAACAACTATGAGGCGGCGGTGATCACTGCACGGGAAGCAATGAAGAGCTATCCCTATTCCAAGTATCTGGAAGATTATCAGATGACCATCCTCCGTGCCCGATATGAGTATGCGGAACGCAGTACGATGCTCACACAACCGGAACGCTATCGGATGGTGGTGGATGAATATTTCAATTACACCAACTCTTTCCCTGAAGGAAAGTACAAGGGAGAGGCCCAACGTTATTACCGGGTTGCCGAGGAGAAGATTGAGGTGCTGCCTGCAGGTTAACAAATAATGATCATTCAATAAATTAGTTATACAACAATGGATTACAGAAAAATTGCTGCAAACACCAACACGGAAACCCGTGATGTGATGAAGTTGTCGGAACCGGTAGGAAATGTCTACGAGATGGTCCGTATCATCAGCAAAAGAGCCAACCAGCTCTCTATTGAGATGAAACGTGATCTGGATACCAAGCTTCAGGAGTTTGCATCCTATAGTGACAATCTGGAAGAGGTGTTCGAGAATCACGAACAGATCGAGATTTCACGTTTCTATGAAAAGCTACCCAAACCCTCTTTGATGGCTATCGAAGAGTGGAAAGAAGGAGAGATATTTTATCGTAACCCCGCCAAAGAGAAAGAGTTATTCTGAGCTTATGTTGCAACGTATTCAGTCACTTTTTTTGTTATTGGCGGCTGCAGCCATGCTGGTTGCATCGGTGAGCCCCCTCGCTACATTCATCTACAACAGTGATGAGGTGTTGTTTGAAGCAATGGGTATCTACCTCAACGGTACGCTCACCGACTCCACCTGGGGCCTATTCGTCATTGGTGCCATCAGTTCCCTTCTTTCGATGGTGACCCTCTTCCTCTACAAAAACAGAATGCTGCAGATCAGGCTGTCGATCTTTAACATGGTAATCATGGTTGGTTTTTATCTCTTCTTCGGCTTTGTCCTCTATCAGGTCTATCCGGTGGAGAATTTGCAATTCCGGAGCGTGGGGATTGGAGTCATCATGCCGGTGATTGCCATCATCCTGACCATCCTGGCCATCCGCAAGATTGGCGCTGACGAAGCACTGGTTCGTTCATTGAACCGGTTAAGAGGATAAGAAGATATTTGATTCGTACAGTAGCGGTATTCCGGATGAATGGAGTATCGCTTTTTTTTGTTTCTGAGTGCTACATCGCCTTCTGATAGAAGAATCATATTTGACCGGCAGGTGGTTCTCTAAATCAGAACGACCACTCCTCTGATGTTCTGGCCTTCTTTGTGTCACTCCCGGCAGGTACTGCTGCTTTGGTCTCAATCGGTGTGGAGGTAGTATTCTGTACACCGGCACCCTTGTAGTAGGTGAGCACCTGTGGCATGATCTCATTGATGCGGGCGATACGTTTGCTGTCGGTGGGGTGGGTGCTCAGAAACTCTGGTACTTCTCCTCCCTGTGAGTTCTGCGCCATCCTGGTCCAGAAGGGCACCGCTACTTGTGGGTTATAACCGGCCATGGCCATCACAATCAGACCAATCTCATCGGCTTCATACTCCTGCTTGCGCGCATAGGGCATCATCACCCCAAACTGTGCGCCCAGACCAAACACGGTGCTGCCCAGTTGTTGCATCGCCTGTGAGTTGCCCAGCAGCCCCCCGGCAATGGCACCTCCATATTGAAGTGCGACCTGCTGGCTTAACCGTTCATTGGAATGACGGGCGATCACATGGGCGATCTCATGTCCGATCACGACAGCAAGCGCTTCCTCTGTCTGTGTCACCGGAAGCAGACCGGTATAGATCACCACCTTGCCACCCGGCATGGCGAATGCGTTCACGCTGTTCTCTTTCACCAGCTTGAACTCCCAGGCATAGTTTTCCAGCTCCGACTGATAGCCGTTATTGGTGTAGAAGGTCTCCACCGCTTTGGCGATGCGGCTCCCGATGCGGGTGACCATCTGTGCATCGGCAGTGCCGCTTTCCAATGGTGCAGTACGGATGAACTCCTGGTACTGTTGCAGACTTAATGCGATCACTTCTTCATTGGATACCAGTTGTAGTTGTCTTCTTCCGGTAAAGGGAACACTGCCGCAGGAGGATAACAGTAGCCCGGTCAGCAACAGAGTGATGGTGTACCGGATGGATGTGAGAGGATTCTTTTGTTTCATATTATTCTTCGCTAAGGGTTTGATGCCGATGTGTATCAAAAATTATTTGATGACCGTCAGGGCAAATATATCAAAAAAAAGAGTGTCATGGTAAAATGACCACACCTATTAAACAGTTTTCCACAAAAGTAGTTTACAGGCTATCCCTTTTTGCTTTTGAAAGTATCCTCAATTTTCTTATCTTTGGGCAATTTTTTATTGAACATTTCACCACAGAATATGCATAAGGCCCTCTGCATCGTTTACGGGGGCTGTTATTTCGTATATACACTGATCTATGTCTCCTAAACAAACGAACGACGACGACATCAAAGACAAAGAGGAAGCCAGGGAGGAGGCTGATTCAATTCTTACCGGGAAAAGCATGACCGATGGCAAGATACCGGTACGACTGGGTGAGGATAGCACACTCAACCTATCCAGAATGTACCAGAACTGGTTTCTGGATTATGCCTCCTACGTGATCCTGGAACGGGCAGTGCCCCACATCTCCGACGGTCTGAAACCGGTACAACGACGCATCCTGCATGCCATGAAAAGGATGGATGACGGTCGCTACAACAAGGTGGCCAACATCATTGGCAACACCATGCAATACCACCCCCATGGAGACGCCTCCATTGGAGATGCACTGGTGCAGCTGGGACAAAAAGATCTGCTGGTCGACTCACAGGGTAACTGGGGAAATATCCTTACCGGTGACGGTGCCGCTGCTCCTCGTTACATCGAAGCACGCCTTACGAAGTTCGCCCTCGAGGTGCTGTTCAATCCCAAGACCACCGAGTGGAAACCTTCCTACGACGGCAGAAACAAGGAGCCGGTAACCCTTCCCTCCAAGTTCCCGCTCTTGCTGGCACAAGGTGCAGAGGGGATCGCCGTGGGGCTCTCTTCCAAGATCCTGCCACACAACTTCAACGAGCTGTGTGATGCATCCATCGCTCACCTTGAAGAAAAGGATTTTACACTCTTCCCCGATTTTCAGACAGGTGGTTATATCGATGTGGAGAAGTATAACGACGGTGAACGGGGCGGATCGGTGAAGGTGCGTGCCACCATCCAGAAGCTTGACAGTAAGACGTTGGTCATCAAAGATATACCCTATGGCAGGACCACCGCCAGTGTCGTCGACTCAATCCTCAAAGCTAATGAGAAGGGGAAGATCAAGATCAGGAAGGTGGACGACATCACTGCCCAGAATGTGGAGATACAGGTGCAGCTGGCACCGGGTGTCTCCTCCGATAAAACCATCGATGCCCTTTATGCTTTCACCGATTGTGAGATCAGCATCTCTCCCAACTGTTGTGTGATCGACGAGGACAAACCTCACTTCCTCACCGTGAGCGATGTGTTACGTGTATCAGTCGATAATACGCGTCATTACCTGCGCAGGGAACTGGAGATAGAGAAGGAGGAGAAGCAGGAAGCGTTGCTTTTTGCTTCACTGGAGAAGATATTCATTGAGGAGCGGATCTACAAGGATCGTGAGTTTGAGAACGCCGTCAACATGGATAAGGCAATCTCACACATCGACAAACGGCTGGAACCGTTCAAACCCTCTTTCATCCGTGAGATCAACCGCGACGACATTCTCCGGCTTATGGAGATCAAAATGGCGCGCATTCTGAAATTCAACACTGACAAGTCGAACGAGCTGATCGCACGCCTGGCGGAAGAGATCGGCGAGATCGATCACAACCTCAACAACCTTACCGACTATACCATTGCCTGGTACCTGATGCTGAAGGAGCGGTACGGGAAAAACTATCCACGCCGCACCGAGATACGCAGCTTTGAGAACATCGAGGCCGTGAAAGTGGCCGAGGCCAATGAAAAACTATATGTCAACCGTGAGGAGGGATTCATCGGTACCGCTTTGAAGAAAGATGAATTCGTCTGTAACTGCTCTGACATCGATGATGTCATCCTCTTTTTCAAGGATGGAAAGTATAAGGTGGTGAAGGTGAGTGAAAAGATGTTCGTGGGCAAGAACATTCTTTATGCCAACGTATTCAAGAAGAATGACAATCGTACCATCTATAACGTGGTCTACCGTGATGGCAGGTCATCACCCCATTACATCAAACGTTTTCCGGTGACAGGAGTGACCCGCGACAAGGAGTATGACCTGACCAAGGGAACAGCCGGCTCCCGCATCGCTTACTTCAGCTCCAATCCCAACGGGGAAGCAGAAACCATCAAGGTGATCCTCAAACCCAAGCCGCGACTGCGTGTGCTGCAGTTTGAAAAAGATTTCAGTGAGATAGACATCAAGGGCCGAAACGCTATGGGGAATATCCTCACCAAGGCTGAGATCCACCGCATACAGCTCAAACAGAAAGGTGTTTCTACGCTGGGTGGGCGTAAGGTATGGTTCGATCCTGATGTGTTGCGTCTCAATTATGAGGGGGGCGGCAAATACCTGGGCGAATTCCAGGGTGATGACAAGATCGTGGTGGTGAGCGAAAGAGGCGAGTTTCACATTTGCAATTTCGATCTCTCCAACCATTTTCCTACTGACATCCGTCATATTGAGAAGTATGACGGCAACAAGGTATGGTCTGCCGCACTGTTCGATGCGGACCAGGGATATGCTTACCTGAAACGATTCACTTTCGATGCTTCAGAGAAGCCCCTCAGCTTCCTGGGTAACAACCCTGCCTCCCGATTATTTTTGCTGACAGATGTGGTATTTCCGCGAGTAAAGGTTATCTTTGGCGGTAACGATGATTATCGTGAGCCACTGGTGATCGAGGTGGATGATTTCATCGGCGTGAAGAGTTACAAGGCAAAGGGTAAACGACTCTCCAACTACGAGGTCAGGGAGGTTGAAGAACTTGAGCCAACCCGCTTCCCGGAGCCGGAACCGGAACAACAGGAGTCGATGAAGGTGGAGATTGAAGATGAGAATGGGGAGACCCCACTCTCCGATGCGGATCTACGCGATGAGATTACCGGTCAGATGAAACTGTTCTGACGCCACCCACCACGGAAATAGTCAACTGGTAGAATCAATGAAGAGAACAACGATACTGGCACTCATAGGGTTCACCCTTAGCTTTGGGTTTCCTGCACAAGCGCAGGATCCTGAGGCCACGCCTCTGCCTACCGTGAACCATTCCACCCTCTTCACTGTTGGTAAGGCTTTTCTTTCAGATAGTTATCTCTCTCCGCTTACCTACGATGGTGTGAGTATCTCGCTGCTGCATGATCGGATCAAAGCCTCTCCCTATCTCGGGGGGAAGCTGCTGATGCAACAGCAGTTTCAGATACAGACTGCTGTCACGAAGAATCCCACCGCTTCTGCTTCAGAATATTATGGTGAAATCCGGTACCATCTGACCGGTTTCTATCCTCTGCTGAGAACAGATCATCTCACACTGATGGGTGGAGGAGGTGCTGCCCTGTCGCTGGGCGGTATTTACAACGTGCGTAACTCCAACAACCCCGGATCACTGAAAACGGCGGTCAACCTGCAGCTCTCGGCAATGGCGCTCTATCGCTGGAACGATCTCACCTTCCGATGGCAGCTATCCTCCCCCTTTGCCGGCATGTTCTTCTCACCGGAGTATGGCCATTCCTATTACGAGATTTTCACGCTGGGTAACAACAGGGGGACGGTCCATTTTGGCTCCTTTCATAACCAGCTGGCTTTGAGAAACTATTTTACTATTGATATCCCCATACGAAACATCACTCTGCGTACCGGTTACCTGGGTGATTTCTACCGAACCGATGTGAATCAGCTGGTCACCCGAATCATCACTCATCAGTTTGTGATCGGGATGGCCTTCGAATCACTCCATTTTGGTGGCAAAATGGTGCGGAATAATCCCTCCATTCTTAGCAGTTATTACCGTTAAGGAAAGGATGTGATTACCAAAACAAAAATTTGTTATGCAGTATAATTTTGATGAAACAATTGACAGGCGCGGCAGCGATTGTGTGAAACTGGAAAAGATGAAAGCGGTCTTTGGTCGGGATGACCTGTTACCCCTCTGGGTGGCTGACATGGACTTCAAGTCACCACCAGCTATCGTCGATGCACTCAAGGAGAGAGTGAACCATGAGATCTATGGGTACACCATCGCTCCCGATGCCTATTACCGTTCTATCACCGGATGGCTTGAGAGACGACATGACTGGCAGGTGGAGAGAGAGGCTGTCTGTTTTGTGCCGGGAGTGGTGAAGGGATTTGCCTTTGCCATCGATCAGTTCACCGGTAAAGGAGATAAGGTGATCATTCAACCTCCTGTGTACCACCCCTTTAGTCTGGTGACAAACGCATTGGGTAGAGAGGTGATACACAACCCGCTGCTGCTGGAGGAGGGGAGATACCGGATGGACCTGGAAGGGCTTCGTGATATCCTTACCCATCAGCGATGCAAGATGCTGATCCTCTGTAATCCGCACAATCCCGGAGGCAGGGGCTGGACACGCGAAGAGCTGAGAGATTTGGCGGAGATATGCCATGAGTATGGTGTCTTTGTGGTCTCTGATGAGATTCATGCCGACCTGACATTGCCCGGTTACCAACATATCCCCTTTGCCTGTGCATCGGAGAAAGCGCTCTCCAACTCACTGACACTGATGGCTCCCAGTAAGACCTTTAACATTGCAGGTATCGTCAGCTCTTTTGCCGTGATCCCCGACAAAACCATACGGGAGCAATACCTCTCCTATCTGGAGCCTCGCGAACTGAACCAGGGCACTCTCTTTGCCTATACTGCCACGACGGCTGCCTATAATCAGTGCGAGGATTGGTTGGATGAGATGCTGGCATACGTGCAGGAGAACATCGATTATGTGGATCAGTTTCTAAAGGAGCAGATCCCCCAGATCCGTGTCATGCAGCCGGAAGCCTCCTTCCTGGTATGGCTCGACTGCCGGGGACTGGGTCTCTCCAGAAGTGAGCTGGTGAAACTGTTCGTGGTGGGTGCCGGCCTGGCTCTGAATGACGGGACGATGTTCGGCCCCGGAGGTGAGGGCTTCATGAGGCTCAATGTGGGTACACCGCGCAGCAACCTGGTAAAAGCTCTTAATAAACTGAAAAAAGCCATCGATGGATAAACATCAGATGAAGCCGATTGTTACAACGTCTGCAGCCAATATATACACCTATTAATAAAAACAGAAAGATGAAAATTACAGACAACAAATATGTCACACTCACCTACGACCTGAACGTGGGTGAAGGAGAGGAACGTGAGCTGATGGAGCAGGCTACTGCCGAACGCCCGCTGGAGTTTATCTACGGTACCAACTCCATGCTGGAGGCTTTTGAGAAACAGATCGATGGTCTTGCCGAAGGAGATACCTTCTCCTTCCATCTCACTCCCGAGGAAGCTTACGGCGATTATGACGAGGAAAAAGTGCTGGATCTGCCCAAGTCGATCTTTGAGATCGACGGTAAGATCGATGAGAATGTGCTGTTTGAAGGCAACACTGTTCCCATGATGGACTCTTCCGGCAATCGCCTCTCCGGATCGGTAGTGTCGATTGGTGCAGAGACAGTGACCATGGACTTCAACCATCCGTTGGCGGGCGAACTGATGCATTTTGAGGGAACCGTAACAGGTGTCAGGGATGCTTCTGCCGAGGAGATCGCTGCCCTCTTCTCCGGCGGTGGCGGTGGCTGCGGCTCTGACGGCTGCGGTTGCGGCGACGGTGAGAGTGAGGGTTGCGATTGTGGCTCCGGCTCCGGTGGTGGCTGTGGCTCCGGGTGCAACTGCTAAAGATTGAGTAGCGGTATGAATAGTTTTGGCACACTTTACCGGTTAACCTCCTTCGGCGAGTCACATGGTGCCGCCGTGGGGGGCGTGATCGATGGCTGTCCCCCCGGCCTGGAGATTGATATGGATTTCATTCAGGCGGAGCTCGACCGGCGTCGTCCCGGTCAGTCACGTATCACCACACCCCGCAAGGAATCGGACAGGGTGGAGTTTCTCTCCGGCATCTTCGAGGGTAGAAGTACCGGTGCACCCATCGGTTTCCTCATTCGAAACGAAAACCAGCAATCATCCGACTACGATCACCTGAAAAAGGTCTACCGTCCCTCACATGCCGACTATACCTATCACCTGAAATATGGGCACCGTGATCATCGGGGAGGGGGGCGTTCCTCTGCGCGTGAAACCATCGCGCGCGTGGTGGCAGGTGCAGTGGCCAAACTGTATCTCAAACAGCTGGGCATCCAGATCCGTGCCTTCACCTCGCAGGTGGGACCCATACGGCTGGAGCATGATTATAAGGCTTATGATCTCTCATTGACAGAAGAGAACATGGTTCGCTGTCCCGATCCCGAAACGGCGGAACGGATGGTAAAGCTGATTCAGGAGGTGCGTTACCAGGGCGATACCATCGGTGGTGTGATCACCTGCGTGGCCAGCGGTGTGCCGGTAGGTCTGGGTGAACCGGTCTTCGGAAAGCTGCACGCCTCGCTCGGTTCAGCCATGCTGAGCATCAACGCGGTGAAAGGGTTCGAGTATGGCAGCGGTTTCAACGTGGAGCAGCGTGGCTCGGAGGTGAACGATCACTTTTTCAATGACGGGGGGAAGATCAACACCCGCACAAATCACTCAGGGGGTATTCAGGCCGGCATCTCCAACGGTCAGGATATCTACTTCCGGGTGGCCTTCAAGCCGGTAGCCACCATCCTGCAGGAACAAGAGACGGTTGACATCCTGGGCAACGACACTACCATCAAGGCTCGTGGAAGGCATGATCCCTGTGTGCTGCCTCGTGCTGTTCCCATCGTGGAGGCGATGGCAGCCATCACCCTGCTGGATCACTACCTGCTGGCAAATGTTACAAGATGAAAAGTGGGGTCTTCATACTCCTCTGTCTGACTGCCGCGCAGTTGTCCGCGCAGCCAACCGCTCTATACAGCCCGAGTGACCGGGAGATCTTCCATGAGTACCTCACTGCCATCGAACCCTATCGGGAGGCTTCTTTACAAACCGTACTGGAAAAGACAGCGCTCTTTTTCGTCGGCAAGCCCTACCGTGCCCACACGCTGGAAGAGAGTAGCGAAGAGCAGCTGACCGTGAACCTGCGGGCATTCGACTGCACTACCTTTGTGGAGACGGTGCTCGCATTAACAGGTATGGTAAAGAGTGATGACCCCTCATTTGATATCTTTGTGAAAGAGTTGCAGTCATTGCGCTACCGCAACGGTACGATTGAGGGTTATGCCTCCCGGCTGCACTATGCCACCGACTGGCTGCATGAGAACGAGCAGAGGGGGGTACTGCGCAATCTATCTGCATCACTGGGAGGGGTACATCAGGAGAAAGCACTGCACTTTATGTCATCACACCGTGAAGCTTACAGCCGCCTGAAAGAGGATGATGCAATGCTGGATCGGATTGCCTCCATGGAGGAGATGGTCAACCGGAGAGGCGGATATCACTATCTGCCTAAAGGAGTGCTTGAAGCGGCGGCGGATCAAATCCCTCATATGTCGGTTGTCCTTTTCACTACCGCCATCGACGGTCTGGATGCAACCCATATGGGCTTCGCCTTCCGAAAAGGAGAGACACTCACCTTTCTGCATGCCTCCAGTAGTGCGAAGAAAGTGAAAATTGATGAAAAGACGATAAGTGACTATACCCTGGGACAAAAGAGTTGCACCGGAATCATCGTCGCCGAAATCAATGCAAGCTATTCGAAGTGATTCTTATCTTTTGTCTCTTTTGTCTTTCCCTGTTTCCCTGAAAACCACCGGTCGGTAAGCTTGAAGGCGAGGTTGACAATGAGTACCAGCAAGGTGGCGACGATCAGTTGCCAGAACATTGCCAGGGCAGCCAGGCACCCCAGTGCCGCACTACACCAGATCGTGGCGGCGGTGGTCAGCCCATGTACACTGGGACCCCGGTGCAGGATCACACCTGCACCCAGGAAGCCGATGCCGGTGATAATCTGTCCCACGATACGGGAAGCATCCCCTTCACCCTCATTCAGCAACTGCAACGAGATGAGCACATAGATCGCCGCACCGATCGCCACCAGGGTGTTGGTGCGCAGACCGGCACTCTTGTTGTTGATCTCCCGCTCGAGTCCCACGACTGCTCCGGCGACCGTTGCAGCCAGCAAGCGAATGATAAAATCAATAGGTTCCATATTCTGAAATCTCAATCCCTGTTTTCAATGATGTCTGTTGCTTGTTGCACAAAAGTATCCATTTTCTCTTTATCAGCCTCCATTAATGGAGGCAAGTTTTCATCCGGCCAGGGGATCAGCCGGTAACGGGTCTGCCTGCCCCGGTTTCTTCTCTCAACCCAAACCAGTGAATAACTGCAACTGGTTATTACTGCAGGTGAATCCTCATCCTTTTTGTGGATCACGATCTCCGCCAGCATCCCCCCATCGGTCAGTTCACGTTGTTGGTTGGAGATGAAGTTACCCAGTGAGTAATATATCACGTTGCGGATTTGATGATCTTCCCGCTCCACCACCATCGGCTGTACCACATGTGGGTGATGACCGATAATGATCTGCACGCCGTTTTGCAGGAGAAGCCCGGCGATGCGTTGCTGCTGAGGGGAGGGTGTGGTGCGGTACTCCTCACCCCAGTGGAGTTGCACGATCATGATATCGGGTTTGTAGAGGCGGGTGAGCTCCAGGTCCTGCAGGATCTGCAGGCTGTCGATCAGGTTCACCACGTTGGGCTCCCTCACAGGGATACCATTGGTGTCGTAGCTGTAGTTGAGGAAGGCGATGCGAATGCCGTTGCATATCACCATCAGCGGATAATAGAGTGATCGTTTTTCAGGGTCGGTAAAAGTGCCGGTATGACGGATGCCCAATGAGTCCAACTGTTGAATGGTTCTCTCGAGCCCCCCGCTTCTTCGGTCCAACGCATGGTTGTTGGCCAGGAAAAAGAGGTCAAAGCCCACATCGCGCAACGACTGTGCAAAGGCGTCAGGGGCACTGAAAAGGGGATAGCCGCTATAGGGCTTACCACCCAGGGTGGTCTCGAAATTCACTCCCGCAAGATCGGCACGTTGGATCTTCTCTTTCAACAGGTAAAAACAGGAGTCGTAATGATAGCTGCCATCCTCTTGCCTTGCGCCATCGATCTGCGGGAGATGTTGCATGGCATCCCCGGCAAAGAGAAGCGACAGGCGTCTCTCCTGTGATCTCACGGGCAGGATCAACAGCAAGCAGATCGTAATGCAGAGAGTGGTCCGCATAAAGGTTGTTTTTTACTATCTGAATCTTCCTGTTAAACGGAAGAGAAAGAGGTTTTCACCCTTATTCCCGGCGACCTGTCAGCACGTAGAGAATGGATCAGGAATATTGATCTTTGATCTTTTCCCTGATCTCTTCAGCAGGAGGAATTACCGGTAACGAATCGGGCCGGAGAAGGGTGTGGTACTCATCCGGCTCTGTAAGCAGTTTGATCGCCCTGTCATACACCGCATCGTTCGACAATTGGTGGCGCAGTACTCCTTTCTTGTAATGGTAACGTTGCACGATCTCCGATTCTATCAGGCTTCTGATATCCTCTTTAAAGAGCTGCAGATCGCGCTCCGCGTTGGGCTTGAGCTTTGTCTCTAGCGCCTTGTACTCTTCGGCAGCCACATCCATGTATCCCTCAAATTCCATCATACTCTTCAGTTGCCGGAGTGAACGTTCACTGAACTGGTCATAGGTGAAATCCTTCGATTGCACAAAGCGGACGAAGGAGTCGTAATCATCATCCGACAGGCGAAACAGATGAGGAGGGGCAATCTCTTCATGTTGCTGTACCCATTCCGTTACGAAGTCGAAGATGATGTTGTCGGTCATCAGGTAATAGGCGATGGTGCCACCGCTCTTCTGGGGGATGGTGATATCGGGCGTGATGCCCCCGCCGTCGCGTACCTCGCGACCGCTACGTGTGTGAAACAGGTTGGTCAGCGAGTCGGGTACACGTGCCACGCTGCCATCAGGGTTACGGTGTGAGTAGTCAAGCGCCTGGATGCAGCGGCCACTGGGGATGTAATACTTGGAGGTGGTGATCTTGATATTGCCACCATAGGGCAGGTTCCGGGGCGTCTGTACCAGTCCCTTGCCGAAGGAACGGTTGCCCACGATCACAGCCCGGTCCAGGTCCTGCAGGGCACCCGCCACGATCTCCGATGCTGATGCCGAACCGGTGTCGATCAGTACCACGATGGGTATGAGCTCATCCAGCGGCTGCTCCTGTGTGAAGTAGGAGCGGTCCCACTGCTTCACCTTCCCTTTCGTGGCGACGATCTCCTCCCCTTTGGGAACGAAGAGGTTGACCACCTTCACCGCCTCTTCCAGGATACCGCCGCCATTCCCGCGAAGGTCCATGATCAGCGATGTCGCACCTTTTTCCTTCAGGTTGACTACCGTCTCTTTCACACGATCCGCACTGCGTGTGGTGAAGCTGCTGAAATGGAAGTATCCGATACCTTCGTTGGTCACCTCCGCATAGGTGACTGGGTCCATCTCAATCTTCTCACGTTCAATGGTGAAACTGCGTTTTTTCTTTTCTCCCGGCCGTTCAATTTTCAGCTTCAGGGTGGTGCCGGGGATCCCTTTCAGCTTGTCGCTCACCTCTTTCACGGATGCTTCGCGCATATCTTCACCGTCGATCTCCAGGATGGCATCACCTGCCTTCAATCCCACCTTGTCGGCCGGCAACCCCTCATAGGGCTCGTTGATGACCACCTGTCCGTTGTGGTAGGAGATGATCGCGCCAATACCTGCATATTCACCTGTGGTGAGAAATTGCAGGTCTCCCATGTTTTCCTCCGCATAGTATTCGGTGTAAGGATCCAGGCGGGTGAGCATGCTGTGGATGGTACGTTGAACCAGATTGTCTACTTCGATGCTGTCCACGTAGAAGAGATCCAGCTCCCGCAATAGGGAATTAAAGATGTCGATGTTTTTATTGATGTCGTAATAACGCTTGTTTTGTGGGTCGTCCGGGGTTTGCGCAAAAACGTGCAGCGCAATGGGAAGTATCAACAGTAGTAAAAAGTATTTCTTCATTTTGGAGAATATCACTTAATGGTTGTTCCTGAAACAGGTCGGCATATGGTGACCCATTCATGGGCAAAGGAACAAATTTTTTGTGAAAATGTCTCTTTCTTTTGGTTATATGTTTATAATATTGCCCTGCAAAGCAGATTATCTTTTACCTTTGCGATCAATTATCAATGATCATTTTAACATCATGCATACCCTTCTTCGTTATATGATCCTGCCGCTGCTGGTAGGAATACTTATTTTCGTCGGCACCTGTCTGATAGGCTCCGGGAGCGTGCCCGAGATGTCCGATGAGATCTCGTGGGACAAGCTGGCTCACTTCGGACTCTTCTTTCTTCTTTCCGCCGTCTCGCTATATGATTACGACAAGCTTCACAACGGTGCCCCACCCATCGGCAAATGGATCTTCTGGGGGGTGCTCCTGCCGGTGATCTACGGGGGGATCATTGAGTTGCTGCAGATGTATGTCTTTACCACGCGTAGTGCCGAGTGGGGCGACTGGATTGCGGACATTGCAGGATCGTTGGTGGCTCTGTTGCTCGCATTTATTTATCTCAGGAAAAGGAGAAAATCAATAAAAACTATATCTTTGTAACATTCATCTGATTGCTCCCTGCCATAATGGTGTCATGTCAATATGGATAGGGCAAACTTCAGATCGCTGATGCAAATTAAGATTATGATCAAATGAAAACAAAATATCTTTTTTTCCTCCTTTTCACGTTGCTGCTCATCTCCTGCAACGGTCAGTCACGCCGGAATCAACAGGCGGAGACTGTTGCTTCGGTGTCCGATTCACTGCAACGGGATCAGGTGGTCGTTGATGATTACCAGTTCCTGGTAAGGGTGGGTGAGAATGCTCCCGACTTCACGATGCAACTGCCAGAGGGTGAGAGCGTCACCCTCTCCTCCCTAAGAGGTAAGGTGGTGATGCTGCAGTTTACTGCCAGCTGGTGCGGGGTGTGTAGGAAAGAGATGCCCTACATCGAGTCGCAGATATGGCAGCGCCATAAAGATGATCCGGCGTTTGCCCTCTATGGCATAGACCGCGAGGAGCCGATAGAAAAAATTGAGGAGCTGGTCCGTGCTACAGGGGTCACCTATCCGATCGGTCTCGATCCGGATGCTTCCATCTTCGGTCGTTACGCCGAGAAAGAGGCCGGTATCACCCGCAATGTGATCATCGACAGGGAGGGCAAAATCGTGATGCTCACACGCCTGTTCAAAGAAGAGGAATTCAACCGTATGGTGCAAGTGATTGATTCTTTGTTGTTGGATTAATATAATAAATTGCCTTATGAAGTACGAAGATTTAAAGATTCTGGATGAACTGAGAGAAAAAGGAAGCATCACCGAAGAGGAGTATCAGCGTGAGAAAGCAAAGCTGATGTCTGAAGAACCCGCTGTCGCAAGCAGTGGAAGACAACCATTGTTCGGACTGACTGAAAACACGTTTCTGATGTTGATGCACCTCTCGCAGTTTGCCGGTGCCATCGTCCCGTTGCCGGTTTCATAATACCCATTATCATGTGGACTACCCAGAAGGATGTGAATGCCAACGTAGATCTGCACGGCAAGAACATCCTCAATGCGATCATCAGTTACGCGATCTATGCGATCGTGCTTTCAATTACAATTATTGGTATTCCGGTTGCCATCGTTCTGGGTGTGCTATACGCCATCTTTGTGGTCATCGCCACCATAAAAGCAAACAATGGCGAGTACTGGAAGTACCCCTTCACGATACAATTCATCAAATAATGGCGCAGGAGCAACTGGTAAACTATTCAAACGTACAACTCAACCGCGATGAGAACATCATCCTGCGGAATGTGAACCTCACGGTGAACCGTGGCGACTTTCTTTATATCATCGGCAAGGTGGGATCAGGGAAAAGTACCCTGATGAAGAGCATGTATGCGGAGCTGCCCGTTGAGTCGGGCAGCGCACGCGTGTTCGATTATGAGCTGGCCACCATCAAACGCCGCCTGGTACCTTTCCTGCGTCGCAAGATCGGGATCGTCTTCCAGGACTTTCAATTGCTGATAGACCGTACGGTGGAGAAGAACCTGGAGTTCGTGCTCAGGGCCACCGGCTGGAAAAACAAACGGGAGATCAGTGATCGCATTCATGAGGTGCTGGTCCAGGTGGGGATGCAGAACAAAACCTACAAGATGCCCCATGAGCTCTCCGGCGGAGAGCAGCAACGTGTGGTGATTGCCCGTGCACTGCTCAACTCTCCGGCACTGATCCTGGCCGATGAACCGACCGGTAATCTGGACCCCGAGACGGGAAGTCAGATCGTTTCGCTCTTGCAGGAGATTGCCGAGAGAGGTACAGCCGTCATCATGTCTACCCATAATTATTCCATTGTACAGGCTTTCCCGGGCAAAATCATGCGTTGCGAGAACATGGAATTTCTGGAGATGACCTCATAAAATCACTCTTTTTTTTGTAACTTTGCACCTTTACAAAACGGATCAAATAAATAGTTCACGATCGTGGCTGATACAAAGTACATTTTCGTAACCGGCGGCGTGGTTTCCTCATTGGGTAAGGGGATCATTGCATCGTCGCTCGGTAAGCTCTTGCAGTCAAGAGGATACAAGGTAACCATCCAGAAGTTCGACCCCTATATCAATGTGGATCCCGGCACGCTCAACCCCTATGAACATGGTGAATGCTACGTCACTGTCGACGGACATGAAGCTGATCTGGATCTGGGTCACTATGAGCGGTTCCTCAACATACAAACCACCAGAGAGAATAATATCACCACCGGCCGCATCTACCAGAATGTGATCCAGAAGGAACGCCGTGGCGATTATCTGGGTAAGACGGTGCAGGTGATCCCCCACATCACCGACGAGATCAAACGCAACGTGAAATCGCTTGGATTGAAGAACAAATTCGACTTCGTCATCACCGAGATTGGGGGTACGGTGGGTGACATCGAATCCACCCCATTCCTGGAGGCGGTGCGCCAACTGCGCTGGGAGCTGGGGAAGAATTGTTTCTGTCTGCACCTCACCTACGTGCCCTACATTGCTGCTGCCGGTGAGGTGAAAACCAAACCCACGCAACACTCGGTAAAAGAGCTGCAATCACTCGGTATCCAACCCGATATGCTGGTATTGCGCACCGACCGGAAGCTGAACAAGGTGATCCTCGATAAGGTGGCGCTCTTTTGTAATGTGGAACAGGGTGCCGTGATGCAGTCGGTTGATGTCTCTACCATCTACGAGGTGCCGGTGATGATGCAGAAGCAGGGGATGGATGAGATCCTGCTGCGCAAGATGAACATGCCGGTGGGAGCGAGCACCGGGCTGGAGCCCTGGAAAGCTTTCCTGCAGAAACGCAAGGATGCCCGCAAAGAGGTCCGCATCAGGCTGGTGGGTAAATATGCCGAGCTGCCGGACGCCTACAAGTCGATCAACGAATCACTTTCGCAGGCAGCCATCTACAACGACCGGAAGCTGGTGCTGGATGTATGTCACTCGGAGAAGATCACTGACGAGAATGTAGCCGCGATGCTGGGTGATGCCGATGGGATCGTGATCGCACCGGGATTCGGTCAGCGAGGCATAGAGGGCAAGTTCATTGCGCTGCGATATGCCCGTGAAAAGGATATCCCCACTTTTGGCATCTGTCTGGGGATGCAGTGCATGGTGATTGAATATGGCCGTTCATTGTTGGGACTCGAGGGTGCCAACTCCACCGAGATGGATCCCATGACACCCCACAAGGTGATCGATCTGATGGAGGAGCAAAAACATATCACCAATATGGGTGCCACGATGCGCCTGGGTGCCTACGACTGTCTGCTGAAAAAGGGGTCGCTGGCCCACAAAGCATATGGCAAGAGCAAAATTCAGGAACGCCACCGTCACCGTTACGAGTTCAACAACGCCTACAAAGATCGGTTTGAATCAGCTGGCATGAAATGCAGCGGCATCAATCCCGATTCTGATCTGGTGGAAGTGGTGGAAGTACCGGGATTACGCTGGTTCCTGGGAACCCAGTTTCATCCGGAGTACAACAGTACGGTTATCACACCAAACCCTTTGTTTATGAGCTTTATGAAGGCGGCGGCTGAGACCAGTGAATTGAAAAAGAACAACAGCTAAAAAGCAATATTTCTGACAGCCCCGGCTGCTTACAACTGAATATGGATAAAAATACAATTATAGGATTGCTGTTGATCACAGCGATCATCATCGGCTTTTCAATTTTCAACAGGCCCTCACAGGAGCAGATAGCTGCTCAACAACGGATGCGCGACTCGCTGGAGTCCGTTGAGAAGCAACCTGCGGTGACAGACCTGCCGACAGACACGTCTGAGAAAGAAGTGAGTGATTCAATGCAGGGAAGCAGTGTCGCCGATTTCTTCGGTGCCGCTGCCATATCAACCTCTTCTGCAGCCGATTCATCACTGGTGGCAGTCGCAACATCCACTGACACCCTTCTGGCAGCTTCTCCATCACAGGCCTCGGAACAGACGGTGGTGCTGGAGAATGAAAAGGTGCGCATCCTGTTAAGTACACTTGGTGGCAGCATCCGCTCGGTACAACTGAAAGAACATCTTCGTCATACCGGTGACAGCCTCTATCTCTTCGAGGATGAGGAGGCCCGTTTCAACATGGTTCTCTTCAACCGGAACAGCGTGCGTCTCTCCACCGAGCTGGAGGTGTTCACTCCCATACGCAGTGCCGATGGCAACAGTGTGACCATGCGGCTCCAGACCACACCGGAGCAGTACATCGACTTCATCTACACCTTGCCTGAAGATGAGTACATGATGGACTTTGACGTGCAGGTAGCCGGTATGCGCACTGCGCTACACCCGGAGAGTCTCACCAACTTCAGGATGTACTGGGAACAGGATTTACGTCAACAGGAAAAGGGGAGGATGTTTGAGAACCGTTATGCGCGTATCCACTACAAGTATGACCGGCAGGATGTACAGAAGCTGAGTGAGTCGAAGGACGACCGCAAGGAGCTCTCCGAACCCCTGAAATGGTTTGCTTTCAAGGATCAGTACTTCTCAGCCATTGTGATCGGTAAGAAACCCTTCAGCAACACCATTCTCACCTCGAAGGTGCTGGATGATCCCGACCATATCAAATCATATGCTGCAGAGGTATGGGTGCCGGTAGAGATCAGTGCCGACAGCGATCTGATCACTGCAGGCTTCAATTACTACTTTGGTCCCGTGCATTTTAACACCCTGAAGGCATACGACAAAGGGGTGAACGACAGCTCACAGAAGCTGGAGCTGGAAGAGATCGTTTACCTGGGCTACAAATGGCTTAGCTGGGTGAACAAGTGGTTCGTAATTCCCGTTTTTAACTTCTTCCTCACGCTCAACTGGGGCATGGGTTTGATCATCCTGATCCTGACGCTGATGGTGAAAGTGGTGATCTCACCTCTCACATACAAATCTTACATCTCCTCCGCAAAGATGAGGGTGTTGCGCCCCCAGATCCAGGAGCTGGAGAAAAAGTATCCCGGAAAAGAGCAGGATATGATGATGAAGCGGCAACAGGCAACCATGGAACTTTACAACAAGGTGGGTGTGAGCCCGATGAGTGGTTGTCTTCCCATGCTGATCCAGATGCCGGTGTTGTTGGCATTCTTCTTCTTCTTTCCCTCGGCCATCGAGTTGCGCCAGCAGGGTTTCCTCTGGGCTGATGACCTCTCGACCTATGACTCACTGATCTCCTGGAGCGGTAACATACCTTTTGTGACCAAGTATCTGGGAAACCACATCAGCATCTTCTGTCTACTGATGACGGTGGTAAACGTCTTCTACACCAAGTACAACATGAGCATGACGGACACCGGTTCGCAGGCAATGCCGGGGATGAAGTACATGCCTATCTTCATGTCGGTCTTCATGTTTTTCTTCCTGAACTCCTATCCCGCAGGTCTGAACTATTATTACTTCCTCTCCACGCTCTACACCATTGTGATCACCCTGATCATGAAGCAGACCATCAACGAGGATAAGATCCTGGCTCAGCTGGAAGCCAACAAGAAGAAACCAAAGAAGAAATCGGGTTTCATGGCCCGCCTTGCGGAAGCACAGAAACTGCAGGAGAAGCAGGCTCGTGAAAAGGCAAAAGAGAATGCCAAACGCAATTACCGTTAAGATGATTGATCCCATCAAAAACCGGAGGTTCTCACTTCCGGTTTTTTTTGAGCCTCTCCCGGTGGGAGGTGAACTAATTAATCAAATGATTGTTTAAATTATGAATTTGACTTAACCTGGGTGATTTCAATCACATAGGCGCCCGGACCCTGTTCTGCAGAGAACAGCAGATGTTACCAGACTAACGTTAAACAATATGGATATGAGTGAAGAAAAAAAAGTGCTCGAATATGATGAAGATGATTCTCTGAAGTTTATCAGGGAAAATTTACCCGAAGAGATGCAAAATGAATTCTCGGATGATGAAATTAACTATATTGTGGATCTCGTCTATGAGTTCTATGAGGATAAAGGGTTTCTCGATGAGAATGATGAGACCGAGATCGAAATTGACGAGGATGAATTGCTGGAGTATATCCTGAAGAATGCAAGAAAGGATGCGATCAGAGAGTATACCGATGAACAGATTGAGGCGATTGTTGCCGGTGAACTGGCTTACTGTGATACGCTAAACCTGTTCGATTGATTCCCTTTGCTTTTCCTAAAAGATGACATTTCAACATTAATAGTATAAATTAGCAAAACAGACTATGAAACATTTTTCAAAATTACTAGCGATTGCCTTTCTGGGAGGAGCCATGGTGTTCTCCGGATGTGGATTGAACAGAACCGTACAGGGCGGCGGCATTGGTGCCGGCGCAGGAGCTGCCGTAGGTGCCGGTGTCGGCGCTATTGCCGGCGGAGGCAGGGGTGCTGCCATCGGAGCAGGTATCGGCGCCGTGCTGGGCGGTACCGCCGGTGCGATTATCGGTAACAAGATGGACAAACAGGCTGCCGAACTGGAGCAGATAGAAGGAGCACAGGTGGAGAAGGTGAACGAGGGTGAAGCCATTAGAGTGACTTTCGAATCGGGTATCCTCTATGCTACCAACTCAAGCACACTGAACACGGCATCACGTGCTTCACTCGACAAATTTGCCACTTCGTTGCTGAACAACCCCGATACCGATGTGAAGATTTATGGCCACACCGACAGTACCGGGAGCGATGCCATCAACAATCCTTTATCAGAGCGTCGCGCTGAATCGGTATACAACTACCTTTTGACCAAAGGCGTTTCCGGAACCCGTATGGTGTACGAAGGTTTCGGTTCAGCACAGCCCGTGGCAGACAATAGTACTGTCGACGGTAGAGCTGAGAATCGTCGTGTAGAGGTATACATCCTGCCCAATGCCAAGATGATCCAGGAGGCTCAGGAGCAGGCTCAGTAATCGAGTTCAGGTAATATACAATTAATCGCGCTGCCTTTACCGGCGGTGCGATTTTTCACATTCATACGACAATACCAAATGGCAGAAGATTTATACATCGCAGAAGAGGGTTCGTTGAAGGAGAGATATGAGTCATTAATTCCACAGTTGCAAGCTCTTACCGCGGATGAACCAGATAGGGTGGCCAATATGGCCAATGTTGCGGCGGCACTGAAAGAGACTTTTGGCTTTTTCTGGGTCGGTTTCTATCGGGTTGAGCGTGAGCAGCTGGTGCTGGGCCCCTTCCAGGGGCCGGTAGCCTGTACCCGCATCGCCTACGGAAGGGGTGTTTGTGGCACGGCCTGGAAAGAGTCAAAGACACTGATCGTACCTGATGTGGATCTGTTCCCGGGCCATATTGCCTGCAGTTCACTATCCCGTTCCGAGATTGTCATACCCATTTTCAGTGAAGGTGAGGGTGAGGTTTGTGCCCTGCTTGACGTCGATAGTGACCGACTTGATGCTTTTTCTGAGACGGATGCTTTTTACCTGCAAAAAATCCTGTCTCTGTTAAAATTTTAGTCGCTTTTTTTTGTGATCATCAAACAAAACATTATCTTTGTACCCGCAAATTCAAGCAAGATGCTGCACGGAACTTCGGCAAGAGAGCCTGATTCGGAACGGCAACACTTTGCGAATGTAACTTCCTCCGGGAACATATTGCGAAAGTAGCTCAGTTGGTAGAGCACGACCTTGCCTCAAAAGGAAAAGTGAAAACGACCTTGGCAAGGAAAGTGAAGTGACCACAAAAGGCTTTTAGTTGTAAGACATATTGCGAAAGTAGCTCAGTTGGTAGAGCACGACCTTGCCAAGGTCGGGGTCGCGGGTTCGAGTCCCGTCTTTCGCTCAAAAAAAATGCTCATGTACATTTTGTACAGGGGCATTTTTTTTTGGCTATATCAATTTCATCTTAGGGTAACGGTCACCTCATTTAGGATTTCAAGAGCTGTGGTGATCGTGCTCAGATCAGTCGTGAGCTCACCGTTATCACCGGCATAGTGACTGTGACCAATGGGTGTGAGATGTACCGGTTCATCCGGTCGTGCGCTGTTGATCTCGGCCATGTACACCAGTGCCGGCTGGCTGGAAGTCATATAGTCCCTGTTTCCGGGATAGCGGTTGTTGGTCCAGTATTCATTCCAATCCCACGACTGGTTCACCTCCAGGTAGATCCGGTACTTACCCCGGAGGGGTTGATCACATCGTAGCCGCATCTTGAATGAGTTAGTGGGTGTTGCACCGGTATAGGCATCTGCGACCGGTGATTGGGGGGTTGGAAGTAGCGTCCCCTTTTCGTTGGGTATATTGCGTTGATGCACCCAGTAGGGGAGGGAGGCGGGTCGTTCAATCTCACCCGGCATCCATCTGCCGGTACGTCTGTTGCCATGTTTGAACACCCCTTTCCCGATGCTTTCGGAGACAAACAGTGTCTGGATGTATTGGCCGCAGCTGTCGGCCAGCCATATCGCGTAGAGGGGATGGTTGTGCTGTTTACCTTTTTCAGCCTGTAGCACGATTTCTGTTCTCTCACGCTGTTTTTCTTCAGTGGAGAAAACTTCAGCTTTTTCTTGAGCTGTCAGCATGTTTCCGGATAGGATCATCAGTAGCATAAAAGATATTCTGATCATGGTTGTGCTGTTTTAAAATTTGACAATGATTCCAATGGTGGGAAGAACAGTGCCACTGTAGGTTTCTATCCTTCTCAGCAGCTGTTTCTCCTGTGGGTTGGCAGGGTCATCCATCACATCACCGTTGCTGTCGCGGTTGGTGAAGATGGGCGGGTTCTCCGACTGGAAGTTGTAGGCGTTCTGCACGTCGGCATAGAGGTTCAGCATCCAGCGGTCGTAATAAAATTCCCTGTCGATGCGCAGGTCCAGTTGGTGCGAGTCGTCGAGTCGCAGGGTGTTGTAGTTTGCATAGTCGATATAGGCCTGATTGGTGACACTCCATGCCGCCTTACTGCTTGAGAGCTCCATGTCGACAGGCGAATAGGGAGCACCCCCCACATATCGCCAGCGCATGGAGATGTTCCAGTTACGTGGAAGCCGGTAGCTGCCGATCAGGTTCACCATGTGGCGGGTATCCCAGTTGGAGGGGCGATAGGTGCCCTCGCTGTCGGTGAACTCGCTCTTGAAGAGCGTATAGGTCACCGTACTGTTAAGCTTCTTCCAGTCGAACAGCTTCCCCGAGAATTCGATCCCGTAGGCGCGCCCCTTACCGGTGGAGATGATCTCCTCGTCGCCGATCTGACCGTATTCGGTCCCCTTGCCGGCGATGCTGATCCCTTCTGCCACCGAGAGGGGATAGTTGACATATTGCTTGTAGAACCCTTCAAGGTTGAAGCGTGTCACATCAGAGGGTCGATACTCAAAGCCGGCGATGGCCTGGTTAGAGATGATCTGTTTCAGCTGCTCGTTCCGGTTGACGAAGCTGCCTTCCGTATCCTTATATCCCAGCGTGGTGTAGGCAGGGCGCATGGCATAGCGTCCGACGTTGCCGTTGAGATCCCACTTGTCGTTGATACGGTAGGAGGCAGAGAATCTGGGCGATAACTGGTTGAGGGGGTTCGACATGTTGCTGTTGTAGTTGTTGCCGATGGTGTTGACCCCCAGTGAGAGAGAGAGCCTGTCGTCGTAGTAGGTGTCGGATGCCTGAATGAATGCCTGGTAGGCCCATAGATTGAGGTTGGTGCTGTAGATCAGGTCGGTGAGCGAGCCCTCCACGAACGCCTTTCGGTTGGTGCTGTTGGTGTAGTGTGAATAGGTGACACCGGCACCCACCAGGATCTTCACCGGCAGGTCGGGGTAGCTGCGTTCGAAGCGCAGCTTATTTTCCGCCTCATCGGAACGGTAGTCCGAGATTTTGGGGCGTGACTCATCATTTTCCTCATACTTGTAGTTGTTGTTGCGCAGCATGTTCCGGCTCAGCACCCAGGTGTCGAAGTAACGGTCGCTAAAATGTTTGTAGACAGCTCCCACGGCGTAGTTCCACTGCTCATAGATGGGCAGGTAGCTGAGCAGGTACTTCTGTGCCTCGGTGCCTGTCTCCTGCAATCCGGTGTTGAGCGTCATGTTGTCGATGGCGCCGATGCCGATGAAGGAGAGCTCGTTCTTCTGGTCGATCTTGTACTTGTACTTCACCTGGAAGTCATTGTAGGTCGGTAGGAAAGGCAGCCCGATCAGTTTGAAGAGGAACTGCAGGTAGGACTGGCGGGCAGAGACGATGAAGGTGGATTTCTCACCAATGGGGCCATCCAGCGTGAAGGCAGCATCGGAGGCACCGACGGCAAGCTTCGTATGGATGCGGTCGCTGCTCCCCTCCTTCTGACGAATGTCCATCACCGAGCTGAGCGCGTTAGGGCGGCTGGCAGGGAAGGCTCCGGTGTAGAAGTTGATTTCCCGCACGAAGTCGGGGTTGATGACCCCCACGGCTCCCCCGGAGGAGCCCTGCGTGGCGAAGTGATTGATGATGGGGATCTCCACCCCGTCGAGGTAGAAGACGTTCTCCGAGGGACCGCCACCCCGCACGATCAGGTCGTTCCGATTGGGATCGGTGGCACCCACACCCGGCAGGGTCTGCAGTACCTTTGAGACATCACGGTTCACGCCGGCTGCCTTTTCGATATCCTTGACGCTCACCGTGGCAAACGAGACGGGACTCTCAATCTTTTTCAGGTTCACGTTGGGGCGGATCACCACCTCGCTGATCAGGGTGGATGACTCCGGTACGGCAATATCGATAAAAGCAGTCTGGTTGCCCAGTACCTGTATCTCTGCCGAAACTGTTGTCTCAAATCCCACATAGCTCACGATCAACCTCACGAAACCGGGGTTGATGCCTGTGAAGATAAACCGGCCGTCCAGGTCGGTGGTGGAACCGATCAGGGTGCCCTGGATCTGGATGGTGGCAAACTCCAGCGGTTCGTTGTTCTTCTCGTTGTATACACGTCCTTCAATCCTTCCCTGCTGGGAATAGGAGAGCAGCGTGATCAGCAGTAAGAAAGTGATCAGTATTGATTTTCTCATTTGCAAAAAGGGTTCCTGTTTGATGATAAAGTCGCTTGACGCTTGATGTGCAACGGATGATAGCGGCACATCTGTTAAGGGATATGGGTAAAACCATTATATCTTTCAACTAAACAAAGAATTGTAGATTATGTTCTCTGTCGATTTGCATAAATTGCAATTAAACTACATGAGGATAGTCTACCTGTTTTTTTTACTCTCCATACCGCACGCTTTCCACCGGATTACACCTCTCAAATAGGCCCCAATTGCAGTGTGAAACCGTTTTTTTGTGCTATATTTGTATGCGATAAAGATTAGAACGATTATAATTAATGAATAAGTTATTCTCCTTGCTCATCCTGCTGATTGGTATCCCTCAATATCTGTTATCTTCAGAACCACCGGCAACGGAAGTGAGGGCTGTTTGGCTCACCACCAACTACGGGCTTGACTGGCCTCACAACAGAACCAGTAGCGTGTTACAGCAAAAGGAACTGGTCTCAATCCTGGACAGTCTGCAGAGACATAACTTCAATACGGTTCTCTTTCAGGTACGGGGGAGAGGAGAGGTTCTTTATCGTTCCAAGATTGAGCCGATGTCATCACTGTTGGATAGGGGTAATGAGCGTATGGATTCATTCGATCCCCTTGCCTTTGCGATTGAGGAGTGTCATAAACGGGGGCTTGAATGCCATGCCTGGATCGTCACCTACCCGCTGGGGAGTGACAAGCATGTGAAGAGCCTGGGACCCGCTTCGATAACAAAAAAGAATCCGGCACTCACACGCAGGTTTCGGGGGGAATGGTTCCTCGATCCGGGCAACCCGCGAACTGATGATTACCTCTTATCCATTGTGAAGGAGATTGTCACCGGTTATGACGTGGACGGGATACACTTCGATTACATCCGTTACCCGGACAATAAAGGGCGCTTTCCCGATGACACCATGTATCGCCTCCATGGCAAGGGGCAATCACGAGCCGACTGGCGGAGAGACAACATCACCCGATTCGTGACCAGAGCTTACGACTGGATCAAGCAGGCGAAACCATGGGTGCAAGTGAGCAGTGCACCGCTGGGCCGGTACCGCGCACTGGGTAGCAATGGCCATGGCTGGACGGCTATGGAGACGGTCTATCAGGATGCCGGTCGCTGGATGCAGGCGGGGAAGCATGATGCCCTCTACCCGATGATGTACTACAAGGATCATCATTTTTATCCTTTCGTTGACGATTGGATGGTGAATGGCAACAACCGGATCCTTGTCCCTGGCCTGGGTGTATATCAAATGGATGAGTTAGGATGGTCCCGTCAGGATATCCTCGATCAGGTGGATTATACCAGAAGCAACAAGGTGCATGGACAAGCCTATTTCCGTACAGGTAACCTTCTCTCGAATACGAAAGGAATTCTCACATCGATTAAGACCTACTATCGTTATCCAGCTAAACTACCACCCCTGACCTGGCTCTCCGATACCATTCCCGCGCCTCCTGCCGACCTAAGAGCAGAGAGAACAGCAGAGGGACTGTTTGAGTTAAGTTGGACCCCGGCAGGTGATCACATGCGGATAACCTACAATGTCTACCGTAGCGAGAGCGATCATTTCAACAGAGATCAGGCTGAGAACCTACTGGCTGTGGGTGTGAGAGAATCTTCATATCGTATGCATGTAGCCGATGATGATAGGGCCTACTACTATTACGTGACCATATCGGACTCGTATCACAATGAGAGTGAACCCGGCACACCGGCATTTTTCTATCACTCGCGAACAATCAAGTAGTTTTCACCATGAAAGGTTGAAATCTATTTGTGCTGATGTGAAGCAATATCAATAGGGAACGTTAGGATAAATCAATAAAATGAAATAATTTTGCAGCAATGGAGGCCAGTCAGAAATTAAGGAAACAGGTGAAGGATGAGTTTATGGAGTACCTCACACTGCATAAGCACCGTAAGACACCCGAACGGTTTGCCATCCTCGACCATATCTATACGACCAAGGGGCATTTCGACATGGATTCCCTCTACAAGTCGATGATTGATGTCAACTTCCGGGTGAGCCGCGCCACCCTCTACAATACCATTGATCTGTTGCTTGACTGTGGACTGGTAGTGAAGCACCAGTTTGGTGGGAACATGTCGAAGTATGAGCGGGCCTACGGCAACGAGAACCATGACCATCTGATCTGCACCAGCTGCGGTCAGGTATGGGAGACGAAAAACAGCGACCTGTTGACACAGGCACAGCTGAAGAAAATCAAGAAATTCAGTGTCAGTTATTACAGTATGTACATCTATGGTACCTGCAGCAAGTGTAGTCATGCCAAAAAGATGGAATTGCGAAAACTGGAACGTGAAAGCAAGGAGAAAAAAGGAACCAAGTAAGCAAGGTACTTATCAAACAGGGATGGATGATTCATATACCATACATCCAATTAACAACACACAGAAATGAAAGTGGACGTAATCTTAGGGCTCCAGTGGGGCGATGAAGGTAAAGGAAAAGTGGTGGATGTGCTTACACCAAACTATGAGATCGTAGCACGTTTTCAGGGTGGTCCCAATGCGGGTCACACCCTCGAGTTTGAAGGAGAGAAGTATATTTTGAAATCGATACCCTCCGGCATCTTTCAGGAGGGAAAGGTCAATGTCATCGGCAACGGGGTGGTGATTGATCCGGCACTCTTCCGTCAGGAGGTGGAAGCACTCGAGGAGACAGGACACACTCTGACCGATCGTCTTTATATCTCCAAGAAGGCACACCTGATCCTGCCCACCCACCGTTTGCTCGATGCCGCTTCTGAAAAATCGATGGGTAATGCCAAGATCGGCACCACCGGTCGTGGTATCGGTCCCGCATATACCGACAAGATCAGTCGTCATGGCCTCAGGGTGGGGGATCTCTTTCACAACTTCGAGGAGAAATACAATCAGGCCGTGGCACGTCACAAGGAGATGCTCGATCAGTACGATTTTGAATATGATCTGGAGTCACTTGAGAAACCTTGGTTTGAAGGAGTGGAGAAGATGAAGAGTTTCCAGATCATCGAGAGTGAACACTTCATCAACCGGGAGCTGAATAACGGTGCCAGGGTGTTGGCCGAGGGTGCCCAGGGATCGATGCTGGACATCGATTTCGGTTCCTATCCTTTTGTCACCTCCTCCAGCACTGTCTGTGCCGGTGCCTGTACCGGACTGGGAATCGCTCCCCGCTCCATCGGAGAGGTGTACGGCATCTTCAAGGCCTACTGTACCCGCGTGGGCAGCGGTCCCTTTCCTACCGAACTGTTCGATGAGGATGGTCAACTGTTACGTGATAACGGCTGTGAGTACGGATCGGTGACCGGTCGTCCCCGCCGCTGCGGCTGGATCGACCTGGTAGCGCTGCGCTACACGGTGATGCTCAACGGGGTTACCAAGCTGGTGATGATGAAGAGTGACGTGCTGGATAGCTTTGAAACAATAAAAGCATGCGTAGCCTACCGCATTAACGGGGTAGAGACAGAAGAACTACCCTTCGATATCACGGAAGGGATCGAACCGATATGGGTGGAGCTGCCGGGATGGAAAACCGACATGACAAAAATGCAGTCGGAAGATGAGTTCCCGGAAGAGTTCAACAACTACCTCACCTTCCTTGAGGAGGAGCTGGGAGTGCCCATCGCCATCGTCTCGGTGGGTCCCGACAGGGCGCAGACCATCATCCGCTGATAAAACGGCACGCTTTTGGCAGTTGAACATTTGTTCACACCAACTGTTTAGTTAGAAAATAGAAACGATATGTCACCAGTTTGGATTCTGTTCATCGCGATCGCGATTGCCGGATGGGCGGTACAGGCCACCCTCAAGAGCCGCTTCAAGAAATATTCGAAGATACCCTTGCGTAACGGGATGACCGGTCGTGAGGTGGCGGAGATGATGCTGCACGACAACGGCATCTTCGATGTGCAGGTGATCTCCGTGAGAGGAAGGCTCACCGACCACTACAATCCGCTCAACAAGACCATCAACCTGAGTGAGGCGGTATATGGTTCCTACAGCGTGGCAGCTGCCGCGGTAGCCGCTCATGAAACGGGACATGCCCTCCAGCATGCCAAGGGGTATGCACCCCTGAAGATGCGGTCGGCACTGGTTCCCATTGTCTCTTCCACCTCCAAGTGGGTGATGTGGGTGATCCTGGGAGGTATCATCATGATACAGACCTTCCCGATGCTGATCTGGATCGGTATCGGCATGTTCGCGCTCACCACCCTCTTTAGCTTTGTCACCCTCCCGGTGGAGAAGAATGCTACCAACCGCGCACTGGCGTGGCTGAGCAGCGCGGGCATCACCGATGTCAGCAATCATAGCCAGGCAGAGGATGCCCTCCGCTGGGCCGGTTATACTTATGTGGTGGCGGCTCTCAGCTCGCTGGCCACACTGCTTTACTACATCATGATTGCAAGTGGCAGCAGGAGATAGGCTTTGATTACTCTATAATGTTTAGAGGCGCGGTGCGAAAACTTTTTCGCACCGCGTTGCGTTTTATTCCTGCCGGTGGTTGCTGGCAGAAACATACATTGACAAAAGAGGGATCAAGATGAAAACAATTCTGGTGACAGGGGGCTCGGGATTGGTAGGCCGCCGTTTGACAGAGATGCTCATGGAGCGCGGTTACAGGGTGCTCTGGCTCAGCCGTGAAAGGAATCTGCAAAGTGATCCGCCACGCTACAGATGGGATTACCGGAACGGTACAATCGACAGGGAGGCGGTGGAGCAGGCCGATGTGATCATACATCTGGCAGGTGCCAACCTGGGTGCAGGGCGCTGGAGCGAAGCCCGAAAAGAGGAGATCGTGGCGAGCCGTGTCGATACTGCCGCTTTACTGTTTGACACGCTGCAGGAGAGTGACCATCGGATTGAAGCGTTTCTCTCTGCCTCCGCCATTGGCTATTATGGCTCAGCAGTCATTGACAAGGTTTTTACGGAGGAGGAGCAGCCAATCGAGCAGGATTTCCTGAGTGACACCTGCCACCAATGGGAGGAGGCCGCCTTCCGGTTCAACACCCTGCCGGAGGTGCGTACCGTGGCACTGCGCACCGGCTTCGTGGTGGACCGCGACAGTGATGCCTTCAGGAAGATGGTGCTGCCAACCCGGCTAGGGGTGGGATCGCCCCTGGGGAGCGGAAGGCAGTATCTCAGCTGGATTCACCTGGAGGATCTCTGCCGTCTCTATATCCGGGCAATCGAAGAGCCGACGATGGAAGGAGTCTACAACGCCGTGGCTCCGGAACAGATCACCAATGCCGGTTTCATGCGTACCCTGGCTAAGGAGATGCGCCGTCCTTTCTTCTTTCCCGCAGTCCCTGCCTTTGTCATGCGCCTGGTGATGGGCGAGGCTGCCGATCTGGTGTTGGGTGGCAGCAGCATCTCGGCACAAAAGATATTGGATTCCGGTTTCCGGTTCCGTTACGAGCATGCTGACCAGGCAATCAGGGCATCGCTCCGGGATGCCGCTCTGCGCGATCATCTTACCTAAATGCAAAAGAGAGCCGGTTCGATATGTGCCGGCTCTCTTGCAATGCAATTTTTTCTGATTATGCCTTCGGATCGAAGAAGGGATACTCCTTCACCGTGAGGAACTGGTTGTCGAGCAGTTTCTTTTCCGAGCGGGTGAGGGGCTTGTCAGCAATCTCACCGATTGCCACTGCGCCGGCAACGCTACGTTTGATGAATGTTCGTTTATCCATTGCGTTGATTGGTTGTTATGTTGATTGGCTGATATGCTAACATGACCATTTGGTGGCGTGTGGATCTGTTGATGAGGGATCAATCGGCTTTGGCAACACGGTAAAGTCGACCCTCGTCGGTCACCGCGTAGAGGGCACCATCGTTGCCGGCACCCACGTCGCGGAAACGTTGTCCTTCATCGGCCAGCAGTCGTTCTTCACCCACCACGCTGTCGCCCTCAATCACCAGACGGGCGATGTGGTTGCTGTTGAGCCCCCCGATGAAGAGGTTGTTCTGCCACTCCGGTATCGCGTTGCCGGCATAAAATGCCATGCCGCTGGGTGAGAGCACCGGATCCCAGTAGTAGACCGGTTGTTCCATCCCCTCCTTCGCAGTGATTCCCTCACCGATGGTGTTGCCGTTGTATTCGATGCCGTAGGTGATGGCAGGCCATCCGTAATCCTTGCCCGGCTTGATCAGGTTCAGCTCATCACCGCCACGGGGGCCCATCTCGCTGAGCCATAGCTCACCCGTCACGGGGTGGATATCCAGTCCCTGCGGGTTGCGATGGCCATAGCTGTAGATCTCCGCCAGGGTTCCCTCCTGTCCGATAAAGGGGTTGCCTGCTACCGGCTCTCCCTCGGGGGTGATGTGCACAACTTTGCCGTGGGCTGTTTCCAGCTTCTGTGCATTGTAACGCGTTGCCAGGTCGGACCGCTCACCGGTGCTCACGAAGAGATTTCCCTCCTTGTTGAACAGCAGGCGGCTGCCAAAATGCATGCTGTTGTCGAAGTAGGGGATGGCGCGGTAGATGATGCGGAACTGTTCAATGGTTGTCTCATCGTCAGAGAGGCGTCCCTTGCCCACCGCGGTGAGTGATCCCTCTGCAGTCCGTTCTGCCAGCGTGAAGAAAAGCATCCGGCTGCTCGCGAAGTCGGGCGCTGGTGCCACATCGAGCAGACCACCCTGCCCCCGGTCGTCGACCTCGGGGAAGCCGGTGATGGGGTCACTGAGGGTGCCGTCGCTGGTGGCTATGCGCAGGCTTCCGGCCTTCTGGGTGATCAGCAGCCGCCCGTCGGGAAGTGCGGTGACCGCCCAGGGCTTTGCTAGTCCTTCGGCAATGACCGTCACCTCATAGGGGGTGGTGGTCTTCACGCCGCCAATGCGGGTCTGACCTACGAAGGCGGGTGCATAATCGATATTGGGATCACGGTTCTCCACCGGGGGAAGGGTCCCACGTTGTGAGATCTGATCCTCAGGTGTCGCATCATTGCTCTTCTGCCGTTCGCATGTTGCAGAGAGCAGCAGGCTGCTGAGCAGAAAAAGTACTCCTATCTTAAATGTATACATCGGTTTGATAATTTTGAATGTGAAAACTTCTGTTTGTGTAACAACCTGTTATCGCATATGGTTCATCATATGATGAATGCTGCCTATTCAATTTCCACTTCTATCCATTTCGACCGGTCGGGTGGGGTGGGTGTCTCGATCTCTCTGACCGGGTTTTGCTTCAGCTCTTCCAGCAGCAGCTCCACTGCCTTCTCGATGGAAGGATCATTGCCTTTGGCCAGCTCCTCGGGGCGGTCCACCACCTCTATATCGGGATAGACACCGATTCCTTCGATGATCCATTCTCCTTTTTCATCATAGATGCCGAAACGGGGTACCGAGATGTAACCGCCGTCCACCAGGCGTGCATTGCCGGAGATGCCGACCAGTCCACCCCAGGTGCGGGTGCCAATCAGCTTTCCTTCTCCTGTCTTGCGGAAGAAGTAGGGGAAGGCATCACCACCGGAGGAGGAGTAGCCATTGATCAGCATCGCCTTGGGACCGTCGTGGGCGATTCCGGGTGATTTCATGGGCTGTGGCAGTCCGTTGCGGTGCCAGTAGACCAGCGTGCGTCGGTTGAGCAGGTCGATCATCCGGTCAGGGATGAAGCCGCCGCCGTTGTATCGGTCGTCGATGATCAGCGCCTCCTTGTGGTTGAAGGCGAGCATTCCCTTGAAAAGCTCCCGGTTCCCTTCGATGGCGGTATTGGGTACATGGATGTATCCTATTCTGCCCCCGGAAAGACGGTCGACCAGCTCCCGGCGGCTCTTCACCCACTCCAGGTAACGCAGCTCCTGTTCGCTGGTGATCGTCTTAACGTTGTATCTCTTTGCTCCGGAGAGGGATGGACTGCTGTTTACCGTCAGTTCCACGTGCCTGTTTCCCAGGTTCTCCAGCAGTTCGTAGGGGTTCTGTGTGGTGGTGAGCTCCTCACCGTTGATGCGGAGCAGGTAATCACCCTCCTGCACATTGATGCCACTTTCAGTGAGTGGTGAGCGACGACTTTCATCCCAGTTCTCACCTGGATAGATCTTTTTGATCCGGTAACGCTTTGCAGAAAGATCAGCCTCCAGCTCCGCACCCAGCAATCCGCCGTTGATTCGTTCCACACGGGCGATGTCACCCCAGTCCACATAAGCATGGCCGGTATTGCTCTCGCTCACCACCTCGTTGAGGATATAGTCCAGGTCGTAACGGCTGGGCAGGTGAGGCAACAGCCTGCCATACTTCTCACGGATACCCTCCCAATCGACACCGTGAAGGTTGTTCACATAGAAATAGTCGCGGAAGATGCGGAACGCATCACGGTAGATCTGCTCCCACTCCTTGCGGGGGTCGATCTTCATGGTGAGCTGTTCCAGATCGAGTTTCCCGTTGTTGACACTTTGACCCGGCTGGTTTTTAACCACATTGAAAGCATCTCCTCTTCGGTAGATGAACGATTTGCCGTCGGCCGCCAAAATACCATTCCCGGCACCATCGAGGATCTCTTCTGTTTTCTCCTCCTTGATGTTGTAGCGCATCACCTTGTTTCCCGCTGTATAAAGCACTCCCTCCTCCACGCTTCCCAGGAGACGATAGTTGCCCGCCGGGAGTGGGAGCGTTTCGATGCGGGAGTTGATGTCACGGAAGTCAATGGCTACTGTCACCTTGTCCGCCTCTTTATCTTCCGCTTTTTTGTGATCAGCGGCCTTCTCTTCAGCAGCAGGCTCTCGATCCTCCTTGTAGGGGGTGAGGGTGGTGCCGTCATCCTGCAGCGGCAGGGCGTAGATGCGGGTGGCATTGTTGTAGAGATAATCGAATTCAAAGCTGCTGAAGGCCAGGTTGAAATCACGGTTGGAGAGGAAGAAGAGGTACTTGCCGTCGCGGCTGAAGAGCGGGTTGCCGTCGGAGAAGGTGGCATCGGTGAGCTGACGTTTCTCGCCGCTGGTAAGGTTGTAGACCCAGAGTGACGACTGGTAGTTGGGAGCTGTCTTGCTGTAGGCAACCCACTCCCCGTCGGGTGAGAAACTGTAGTCGGTGATCTCATCGGCGCTGGCCTCATCGATCACCTTCTGATTGCCGCTGGCGACATCCACCAGCCATAGCTTCATGGTGCGGTCGCTGTAGACCAGATGGCTGCTTTTGGGCGACCACTCGGCAGCATGCTTCCATGCCGATGAGCCGCGGGTGATCTGTCTTGGTTCAGCATTGTCGCTGTTATCCAGCAGGTAGAGCTCATACTCACCGGTGGCATCGGAATAATAGGCTATCTGCTTGCCGTCGGGTGACCAGACAGGAGATAGCTCCCGGATACCCTGGGTGCGCGTCAGGTTCCTGATCTCTCCCTTCTCCACAGGGACAGAGAAGATATCTCCCCGTGCTTCGAACAGTGCCCGCTTGCCGGTGGGTGAGAGGCCATAGCTTCCCACATATTCCTTCACGCTCCGGTAGGTGGCCTGCAGGTGGGGATTGTCGTAGTGGATACCTACCTTAACCCTGCGGTTCTCACCCGAGGAGAGATCCAGCAGGTAGAGGGCACCTCCCATCTCATATACCAGTTGTCCCTGCTCACCCGAGGGCCACATCACATCGTAATCGGTATGATGCGTGATCTGCTCCTCGACACCTGTTTCGATGTTATGACGCCAGATGTTGAGGCGACTGTCACGGTCGGAGGCGTAGTAGATATCGTTGCCATGCCATACAGGCCACTGGTCGCTGCCGGCCCAGCTGGTGAGCTGTCGCGATTCGTTCTTATTGAGGTCGTAGCTCCATAACTCTGTAGCACGTCCCCCTTTGTATCTTTTCCAGGTGCGGAACTCGCGGTCCACCGGAGTGAAACATAATTGCTTGCCGTCGGGTGAGAAGGTGGCGAAACCGCCGTTGACGATAGGCAACGGCTCCTCAAGACCTCCTTCCAGGTCGACGGTGAAATAACGACCGTTGCGTTCGCCGAAGCTGGTGCGATTGGCACGGAAGAGGATGCGTCTGCTGTCGGGACTCCAATCGAGCACTACATGGTCGTACCCTCCCCTCGGGGGCATCTCCCCTACGGAATGATAGAAGGTAAGCTGTCGTGCGGCACCCCCCTCTGCGGGCATCACCCAAATCTGTCTGCTGCCGGAATATTCTGCCGAGAAGGCGATCCAACGACCGTCGGGTGAGATCTTGGGGAAGAGCTCCAGGCCGGGGTGGGAGGTGACACGGCGGGCGTTGCCACCCGCGGCATCTACCGTCCAGATGTCACCGGCATAGACAAAGGTGATCAGGTTGCCGTTGATGTCGGGAAACCGCATCATGCGGGCATCATCAATGGCGTAAGCCTGCAGGGTGAGCAGGCTTGTCAACAGGATAAATGTCAGTTTTTTCATTGTCATACAGGATTGGACGTTCAGAGGCAGCTGGTTAGTATCTCACGTGTCACATCACCGGTCACGTTCCCATTCTCACCGTAGGTGGCACCCCGCTCGTTGAAACGGGTGGCAATAGCCTCGATGGTATCCTTTCCAATACCTTCCTCCGAGAGACGGGTGGTCAGCCCCAGTGAGCGATAGAACTGCTCCGTCATCTCAATAGCTTTCTCTACCCGTTCGGAATCAGTGCCTTCGGTGATGCCGAAGATGCGTTCACCATATTGCAATAGCTTCCCTTTCTTTTGTTCTTTCAATACCCTGAGGGTGCCGGGCATCGCAATAGCCAGTGAGTGACCGTGTGTGATGCCGTGGAGTGCTGTCAGCTCGTGGCCGATCTGGTGCGTGGCCCAATCCTGTGTGATCCCCATACGGATAAAATCGTTGAGGGCTAAAGTTGCCGCCAGCATGTAGTCGGCCATCAGGTCATAATCTTTCGGGTTCTCCCTGATGCCGGGTGCAATCTCCTTTACCGAGAGCAGCACACCCTCTGCCCAGCGATCCATCAGACGCGACTGACCGGGGGTGGTCATATACTGCTCCAGCACATGGGTGAAGGCATCGGCCAGTCCGCAGGCCACCTGATAGGGTGAGAGCGAATAGGTCACCTCCGGGTCGAGCACCGAAAACTGTGGATAGTTACCAAAGAAACCGTACTTCTCCTGTGTCTCCTCACGTGAGATGACTGCTGCACCGTTCATCTCGGAGCCGGTAGCCGGCACGGTCATCACGGAGGCAAAGGGAATCTGCACCGTCGCGCCTCCACCCATTACGATATCCCATGCATCTGTTTCGTCAGCAATGCCGGCAGCGATCAGCTTGGTGCCGTCGAGCACCGATCCGCCACCTACCGCCAGCAGGTAGTTGATGTTGTTCTCCCTGCCCAGCTGAATCGCCTTGCGTAGTGTCTCCACGCGGGGGTTGGGCTCGATGCCCCAGAACTCGATGTAATTGCGTCCTTTGAGTGCCTTTTTCACCTGGTCGTAGACACCGTTTTTGGTGACACTGCCCCCACCAAAGGTGAGCATCAGGTTGATGTTTTCCGGCAACAACTCTGTCAGCCTCGAAATTTGTCCCTTCCCGAACACCAGCTTGGTCGGGTTTTGAAAAATGAAATTGTTCATAACTACTGTTCTATATGTAAATGTTTTATCTGTTTCTTGTGATTTTCAACAAGGATCTTCAGTTACCTTATTGAAATATTGTTTGCATTATTGATTAACGATTTACTGCTGTCTGTTGTTCGGATAAACTACGACCATTTCTCTATAAAGGCTCTTTTTGAAGTGTCGTTTTTATTTCTTTCAGCATGGCTAATAACCAAAATTATAAAAATATTGTATCTTTATCGCTACATTGATGCGGAAGGTTTCATCTATGGATGCATTCTCGCTGGTGCTATGGATTAGATAGTATTGTATAACCTCTAAAAAAGATGATTATGGGATTTTTACTTGTGTTGTTGGTGGTGATTGTATTCCTGTTGCTGTATGGCGTCTCGGTTTACAACAAACTGGTTAAGTTGAGAACAATGGTGGATGAGGCATGGAGCGGTATCAATGTGCAACTGAAGAAACGGCACGACCTGATCCCCAACCTGGTGGAGACCGTAAAAGGATATGCCACTCATGAGAAGGAGACGTTTGAGCGTGTCACCCAGGCACGTGCCGGTGCCATGCAGGCTCACGACGTGAAGTCGCAGGAGGTTGCCGAAAACAGTCTGAACGCTGCATTGGGCCGGTTGATGGTTGTGGCTGAGCAGTATCCCGAATTGAAAGCCAACCAGAATTTCATGCAGCTGCAGGATCAGCTGAGCCTGATAGAATCCGATATTGAGAAGTCGAGGCGATACTACAACGGTACGGTACGTGAGAAGAACATACTGATCGACACCTTCCCCAGCAACCTGATTGCCGGCATGTTTCAGTTCACCAAATCACTCTTCTTTGAACTGGAGAACGAAGCCGAAAAAGAGGTTCCCAAAATCCAATTCTGATGCGCGTACTGCTGTTATGGGTGCTCATCTTCTCTTCCCTGGTGCTGGTCGCACAGGAGGAGAGGATCACTTCTTTTCACTCCGATATTGCTCTTGCTGAATCGGGTTCACTCACCGTGCGTGAGACGATTCGAATCTATGCCAGAGGAGATATCTTCAAGAGGGGTATAACACGTGCATTGCCTCTCACCAGAAAAGATAGGGACAACAATCGTATACAGGTAGACTACACCTTACACGAGGTGCAGGTTGACGGCAGGCCGGTCAGCTTTTTCACCGAAAAGGAGGGTGGTGACCTGGTGATATATGTGGGTGAGAGAGACAAATACCTGTCACCCGGCTATTATACCTACGAGATCGTTTACGAGACGGCCGGTCAGATTGGTTTTTTCGCCGATTATGACGAGCTGAGCTGGAATGTGAATGGCTTGTCTGATAAACCGATGGATAGTGTGGGGGCAGTAGTGCGGTTACCAGCCGGTGCCGAGATCATTGCTTCGCGCTGTTACACCGGTCAGCAGGGATCGCTTGAGAGCAACTGTTCTTCAGTAACAGATGAGGAGGGAGCCCTGGTGGTGCAGGCAAACAATTTGCCACCACAAGAGATGCTCACGCTCTCGGTGGGATTTACCAAGGGGATCATCAAGCAACCACCGGTGCCACAACCCCGCATCTATTCATGGTTCGACAAGAATGGACTGGCACTGGTGAGCATCCTCATCATGTTGCTTTTGCTCACCTATTATCTCTACACCTGGCGCCGATACGGTGTTGACCCTCCGAAACCGGTGGTCATCCCCCAGTTCTCACCCCCCGACGGGTTGTCACCGGCCAGCGTGGGGATGCTCTACAAAGGGCATTTCGTTGACGACCTCGTCACTGCCTCCATCGTGAACCTGTCGGTAAAAGGCTATATCCGCATCGATGAGGTGGTAGAAAAAGGAGGATTGTTCGGTCTTCGTCGTGACAAAGGATATGCCCTGGCTAAACTGAAAGAGGCTGACAGTGGCATCGCGGCGGAAGAGCAGGTTGTGATGAGGGAGCTCTTTCGTACCGCTGAGAGTATTACCCTCACCGGCAAGTATGATGAGGCAATCGCCATGATGATGAGCGACTACCGCAAGAGCCTGAAAAAACAGCATGGGGCAGTGCTGAGTGAAGGTCGCAACCTGAAGTTTCACCTTCTGCCCTGGCTGGTATTCATCGTCTATCTTATTCTCATTGGTTGGTTTGCGGCGGACGACCTGCTGCAATTCCCAGCCAACAGGAATGCGCTCGTGGCTACCCTGCTACTCGGACTGGTGAGCTACCTGCTTTATGCCTGGCTGATCGTGCGTCCGGGAGAAAGAAAACTGCATTACCGCTCTGCGGTGGAAGGACTGAAGATGTACCTTGATGTGGCGGAAGAGAAACAGATGCAGTTCTTCAACCCTCCTGAGGTGACACCGGCACTGTTCGAACAGCTGCTTCCTTATGCCATTGCCCTCGATATGGAGAAGGTGTGGGGAGATAAGTTTGAAAAGGCGTTCCTCTCCTCGGCGGTGCAACCTGAGCCCTATCAACCCACCTGGTACGGGGGGCGCTATGTGAATGCCGCTCTCTTCGGGCATGCTCTCAACAGCACCCTCTCCAACACGCTTAGTCATGCTGCCATGCAACCGCAATCCTCCTCGGGTGGCGGTAAATGGAGCAGCGGATCATTTGGTGGCGGTTTCTCCGGCATGGGTGGCGGCGGCGGAAGCGTAGGCGGATGGTGAACATCCTCCCTTCTTGTTTGTTCACCCAATAAAGGAGGCAATGAACGAAGCAATGAGGATGAATCGTCTCTACACGCTGGATCAGTTCAACTATCCCAAGTTCCGCGGCAAGATCATCGACCTCTACCTGCATGCCTTCACCAGCGGTGAGTATGTGCAGTACATTGATCCGCGAACTGCGGGATCAACACTGGATGCACTGGTACGCAAAGGGTGGGGGATCATGGTTTTTCTGGGTGACCGACTGGCGGGTGTGGCGATGGCGATGTCATTGTTGCACGACGTTGATTTCCCTGCTGCTGAGCTACCGGCAATACCGCCGGAGCGTACGCTTTACATCAGTGAGGTGATGGTACATGCCGATTTCCGGGGCAGGGGGGTTGCCCGGCAGATGGTGAACGACCTGCTTGCGGGCTCCGCTGATTCTTTTACTGATGTGGTGATTCGTGTCTGGGACAGGAACGAACCGGCATTGGCGCTCTACAGCAAGCTGGGTTTTCAACCGGTCGCCTCTATCCGGCAGACTAAGCTGAAGGCCCCCGGTCGCCCTTTTGAGATGAGAAAGATTTATCTGCACAGGTGCCTTCGTTCCGTAGATTGAGTGAGATGCGTGATTGTTGAAAACGATTAATATAATATTTTTTAGGTTATGAAAGATTTACTAGCCAGAACTGTCGACTTGCGAACCGGTTCACCCGAAGATAAAAGAAAAGAGATCCGTGACTATTTTCTGAAGACATGGGCTGTCGACGAGCTGCTTTACACCCAGTTGAAAGGAGACGAGGTGTTCTACCACCGTGGCGACCCGTTGCGGCACATCATACTCTTCTACCTGGGCCATACCGCCGTCTTCTACATCAACAAGCTCTACCTGGCCGGCATCATAGACCGGCGCATCAACCCAAAGTTCGAATCGACCTTCGCTATCGGGGTGGATGAGATGAGCTGGGACGATCTGGACAACAACCACTACGACTGGCCTCCCGTACCGGAAGTGCGTGCCTATCGCGACGATGCGAAGAAGGCCATCCTCGATATCATCGACAACAGCAGACTGGAGATGCCTATCGACTGGGAGAACCCCTTCTGGATCATCATGATGGGTATAGAGCACGAACGGATCCACCTGGAGACCTCCTCGGTGCTGATCCGCCAACTGCCGCTGGAGCTGGTACGTGCCAATCTGTTCGGTGAACCGTGTTCTTCCATTGGTGACGCACCGATGAACGAGCTGATACCGGTATCAGGAGGAGTGTTGCGGCTGGGTAAGCCGTTCGACCATCCTCTTTATGGGTGGGACAATGAATATGGAAGCTACGAAGAGGAGGTGTCTGATTTCAAAGCCGCGAAGTATTTGACATCAAACGGTGAGTTCCTTGCCTTCATGGAGGCGGGAGGATATGAGAATGAGCGTTACTGGACCGATGAGGGGTGGCGCTGGCGCAACTATCGTGAAGCAGTGATGCCGCTTTTCTGGAGAAGGGATGAAAAGGGCTACCGCTTGCGGCTGGTGGCCGAAGAGATTGAGATGCCCTGGAACTGGCCGGTGGAGGTGAATTACCTCGAGGCAAAAGCCTTCTGTAACTGGAAGAGTGAGACAACGGGCAAAACCTACCGGCTGCCTACCGAAGCTGAGTGGTATCGTCTTCACAATGTAGCCCGCCTGTCAGATCAGCCGGAGTGGGGTACCGCACCGGGCAATATCGCTCTGGAACACTTTGCTTCGCCCTGTCCGGTGGACTTTTTCGAGCAGGGGGGCTTCTATGATGTGATCGGTAACGTGTGGCAGTGGACCGAGACTCCCATCACCGGCTTCCCCGGCTTTAAGGTTCACCCACTGTATGATGACTTTTCCACCCCCACCTTCGACGGGAAGCACAACCTGATCAAGGGGGGCTCCTGGATCTCTACCGGCAACGAGGCAACAATACATGCACGTTATGCCTTCCGCCGCCATTTCTATCAGCATGCCGGCTTCCGCTACATTGAGACTGAAGCGCCGCTGAAAATACAGCAGGCCGATTATGTGATGGATGAGGATGTGACCCGCTCCTGTGAACAAAACTGGGGTGTTGTTGCCGAAGGTGAAAACAATTTTGCGGTGACATTGAGTCGTATGGCTGGTGACCTGCTGCCGGAGCGACCGGAGGCACGCATCCTCGACCTGAATGCCGACACGGGACGTCTCGCTTTTGAGCTGGCAAAGAACTTCAGCGATGTCACGGCACTCGATTTCACTGCCCGGATGATCCGTGTACCCATCCAACTGCAGGAACAGGGGTATGTGCGCTACACGATGAAGGATGAGGGTGAGCTACTCTTCTACCGTGATGTCGTATTGGGGGACTATGGTCTTTCAGACACCAAAGAGCATATCCTCTTCCTGCAGGCGGATGCGATGAACCTGAAACCCATTTTTAACGGGTACGACCTGATCATCTTGCCCAACCTGCTGGAGGAGCTGAGCGATCCGCTGCTCTTCCTGGCCAATATTCACACACGTTTGAACAATAGGGGATATCTGCTGTTGGCCTCTTCCTATGAGTGGGATCCGGAAAGGACACCCCGCGACAGGTGGCCGGGGGGCTTCAAACGCGATGGGGAGCCGGTGACCTCGCTCGACGGTATTCGTGAGATGCTGACGCCGCGGTTCACGCTCTGCCGCGAACCGGAGGAGATCACCCTCAACCTGAAAAAATCGACCCGCACCAGCGAACAACGCCGGGTGCAGGTCACCATATGGAAGAAATCGGAGTAGGGTTACTCGTTGAACCAGCGGGTCAGGGAACTGAAAATGTTCTCTGCCTCTTTTTTCTTTTTCTTTTCTGAAGGCACAACCACCTTCAGTCCCTTCTGAATGATCTCCACGTTGATCTCACGACCGCTCTCCACCGGCTCACCATCCACATGCATGAGACCGGCGCGGGAGCGCTTGATGGTCAGCTTGCGGGTGACCAGCGTGGTCATCTTGCTGTTCTTGTCGATGTTCCTGGTGAAGAGTTGCAGCGTGGTCTGAGGGATCTCCAGCGCGTTCAGCGGCTTGAGGATGGAGACATTCATTTTGCCGTCGTCCATACTGGCTCCCGGGGCGATATAGGCCTCGTTGCCATATTGTGAGGCGTTGGCACAGGTGAGCACGAAAGCGCGCTCGGTGAGTGTTCCCTCATCATGTGTCAGCTCATACTCCTCCGACTTGAAATCAACGGCACTCTCCAGGATGTTACGCAGGTAACCCAGTGGTCCTCTTTTCTTCTCTTCGGCAAACTTGTCGCTGATAAAGGCATCGAAGCCGAAGCCGCAGGTGCAGAAAAAGATCTGGTCATTGGCTATCCCATAGTCAATGGTGCGGCTCTTCCCTTTGAGGATGATCTCGAGGGCTTTCTCGGCATCCATCGGGATGTCCAGCTCCCTGGCCAGACCGTTGCCGGAACCGAAGGGGATGATGCCCAGCGTGGTATCACTGTTGACCAGTGTTCTGGCCACCTCATTTACCGTACCATCGCCACCGGCGGTAAGCACGTACCGGTATTGCTCCTTCACCGCTTGTTGTGCAATTTCAGTTGCATGTCCGGGGTATCCGGTGATGCGGATCACCAGATCAAATTTCTTCTGGTCGTAGGCGGCAGCCACCATTTCAGGGATGTTTTTCTTCGACTCTGTGCCGGAGATGGGATTGATGATCAGGCAGACCTTTTCTTTTTCCATGATGGGATGATGTTTCGTTGTAAACACCTGACACTCCCTTTTTGTTTTAACCCTTTTTATTTGTCCTTTCCTGCATTGTTGTGTACTTTTGCACCCATTAAGAAATAAAAGATGTTACAACCCGATAGTTTGATCTTTGACATGGATGGTACCCTCTGGGATAATGTGGACAGTTACGTCATCTCCTGGAACAGAGGATTGATCAGAACAGGTTATCAGAAGCAGGTCACCCGCAACGATATACTCGCACTGATGGGTAAGGAAGCCCGCGTGATGTTGAATGCCATCCTGCCCGATGCAGGTGACACTGCCCAGGATCATCTCTTTGAAGCTGTGATTGATGCATACCAGGAGCTACTGCCGGTGATGAACCCCCTGATCTATGAGGGGGTAGTGCAGGGGCTGGAGAAGCTCGCACTGAAATACCGGCTGTTCCTGCTCAGCAATTGCGAGGAGGGGGGATTGGTCAACTTCATGCGTCATACCCGTACCTCCCATCTCTTTCTGGACTACATGGAACATGGGATGAACCTGCAACCAAAGCACCATAACCTGCGGTTGTTGATGGCGAAGCATGGATTAGAGTCACCGCACTATATCGGCGACACTGACTCCGACAGTCACCAGTCTGCTTTGGCCGGGGTGCCATTTGTCCTGGTTACCTATGGTTTTGGAAACACCGATCGCTTTCAATTGCAGTTTGACTCATTCACCGGGCTGGTGCACCATTATTTGAACCTCTAATCAGTCACTATGAAGCCGGTCTTTGTCCTATTGGTGATTGCCCTTTACTTCTCGATGCTGATGCTGATCTCCTGGCTTACCGGCAGAAAAGGAGCTGGCAACGACGCCTTCTTCCGGGCCAACAAGTCATCCAAATGGTACGTGGTGGCCGTGGCCATGATTGGGACCTCCATCTCGGGTGTCACCTTTGTCTCGGTACCCGGGATGGTGCGTAACCTCGACATGACCTATATGCAGATGGTGCTGGGCTTCTTCTTCGGTTACCTGGTGATTGCCTACATCCTGTTACCATTATATTACCGGCTCAATCTCACCACCATCTACGGTTATCTGGATCAGCGATATGGCACCCGATCCTACAAGACCGGCGCCTGGTTCTTTCTGCTCTCCAAGATCGTGGGTGCTGCTGCACGTCTCTACCTGGTGGCCTTCATTCTCCAATCGCTGGTGTTCGACGCCTGGGGAGTACCCTTCGTGGCAACAGTGACCGGCATCATCGTCATCATCTGGCTTTACAGCCACAAGAGCGGCATCAAGACCATCATCTGGACCGATTGGTTGCAGACACTGCTCTTCATCACCGCATTGGTGTTGATCGTCTGGCAGCTCTCCTCAAGCATGGGGATGAACCTGGGGGATATCGTGGCGACCATCCGGGAGAGCCCTCACTCCCGTATCTTTCTCTTCGATGACTGGCACAGCACACAACATTTCTTCAAGCAGTTTTTCAGCGGCATGTTCATCACCATCGTGATGACAGGTCTCGATCAGGACCAGATGCAGAAGAACCTGACCATACGTACCCTGAGAGATGCGCAAAAGAACGTGGTCTCTTACGGTTTTGCCTTCGCCCCCATTAACTTTCTCTTCCTCTGCCTTGGGGTGCTGTTGCTGGCATATGCCGGACAGAATGGCATCCCCCTGCCTGAAGTGTCGGATAACATATTGCCGTTGATCGCCAGTGAACATCTGGGAACGGCAGTGCTGGGCATCTTCGTGGTGGGTATTGTGGCTGCTGCCTTTTCCAGTGCCGACTCGGCACTGACAGCGCTCACCACCTCCTTCTGTGTCGATATACTCGGCATGCGTCCCATCGCACAAAACAGGGAACAGGAGGTGAGGGAGGTACGGATACGGCGGCGGGTACACCTGAGTATCAGTGTCGTTTTCGTGCTGATCATCCTGCTGATCGAAGCCATAGGCTCCGACAGCATCATCAATGCCATCTACAAGCTGGCTTCCTACACCTACGGTCCCCTGCTGGGTCTTTATGTGGCGGGTCTCTATACAAAGGTCAAGCCGGCTGATCGATATGTTCCTTATGTCGCGATAGCTGCCCCCATTATCTGTTTCCTTATCGAGCTGACCATGAAGCAGCTCTTCGGCTACCAGGTGGGTTATGAGCTACTGCTCATGAACGGGCTGATCACCGCACTGGGACTTTGGGTCATCTCACTGAACAACAAAACAAAACTCACATAGGCTATGAACATACAGGCGGCAGAATTCATCATCAGCAACACCGATCACCACAAGTGTCCTCAGGACGGGAAGCCGGAATATGCCTTTATCGGTCGCTCCAACGTGGGTAAGTCGTCGCTGATCAATATGCTCACCAACCGGAAAGGACTGGCCATGACCTCCTCCACACCGGGAAAGACGATGTTGATCAACCATTTTCTGATCAACGGGGAGTGGTACCTGGTGGACCTGCCCGGCTACGGGTATGCTCGCCGCGGCAAGGAGGGAAGGGAGAAGCTACGGGTCATCATCGAAGACTACATCCTGGAACGGGAGGTGCTGACCAGTCTCTTTGTGCTGGTTGACTCGCGACATGAACCCCAGAAGATCGATCTGGAGTTTATGGAGTGGCTGGGTGAGAATGGCATTCCCTTTGCCATCATCTTTACCAAGGCGGACAAGCAGGGTAGCGGGAAACTGCTGATGAATGTGAATGCCTACAAAGAGAAGATGCTGGAGAGCTGGGAGGAGCTGCCACCCATCTTTGTTACCTCCTCCGAGAAAGGACAGGGCAGGGCAGAGTTGCTGGATTACATCAATCAAATTAACCGCTCCCTCAGTGATGGGGGAAAGGATTAACGAACGGTTCCTCCGGCAATGTCAAGCAGCTCATTAGTGATGGACTGCTGACGTACCTTGTTGTATTCAAGTTTCAGCTCATCGATCAGGTCGTCAGCGTTGTCGTTGGCAATCTGCATGGCTGTCATGCGGGCTGCATGTTCGGAGGTGACCGAGTCGATGTGTGTGGTATAGAGCTTCATCTGGATCACCTTCGGTAGGAGCTTCTCCAGGAGGATGATCCTGTCCGGTTCTACAATGTATTCCTGGTCCGGGATCTCACTCCCGCCGACCGGCAGCTCCACCGGTAAGAAGATCTCCTGCCGCACCTCCTGCGATCCCTTGCTGATGAAATGGTGATAGATCAGTTCCACCCGGTCAACCTTACCGTTGATGAACAACCGCATCAGTTCCTGCGCAATCATCTGTGTAGCCTGATAGGAGGGTTTGGTGGCGATGGCTTCATAATCACCGGCCGGCGTCATTCCCATCTTTTGTGCCGCTTTGGCAACCTTGTTCCCGATGGGATAGATCAGGACGTTTTCCTCCCCCAAATGCATGTAGCTCTCCCTGACTGAAGAGAGCCGGTTGATGATGTTGTGATTGAAACGACCTGCCAGTCCCGTGTTGGAGGAGAATACCACGATGGCAACCCGTTTCACCTCTCGCCGTTGTGTGTAGGGCGACCGGAACAGCTCTTCCCCCTGCAACAGTTGCAGCATCAGATGGCTCAACTTCTGCTCATACGGATAGAGCGTCTCGATGAGCTGCTGTGTCTTCAGCAGCTTGGCGGAAGAGACCATCATCATGGCGGTGGTGATCTTACGGGTGGAGTGGACCGATTGTAACCGGCTTTTAATCTCTTTCAGAAGCGCCATTGTTGTTTAGTATTGCATCGATTCGATGGTGTCTGTTGCCACCTGTTCGATAATTTTACCGATCTCGTTGTTCATGATCCCCTCTTTCAGTGGGTTGAGCACATCATCCCGGTGTTTCAACTCCATGGTGGCAAGAAACTCCTTCTCGAATCGGTTTACCTCCACCAGCGGAATTTTCCTGAGCAGGCCGTGGGTGCCGCAGTAAAGCACGGCAATCTGATGCTCCACACTCATGGGGGTGTGTACCGGCTGAATGAGCAGCTGCTCATTCTTTTGCCCTTTGTCGATGGTCATCATGGTGACCGCATCCATGTCACCGCCAAACTTGGTGAAGGCTGCCAGCTCCTGGTACTGTGCCTGGTCGATCTTCAACGATCCGGCCACCTTCTTCATCGCTTTCACCTGTGCGTTACCTCCCACACGGGAGACGGAGATGCCGACGTTGATGGCGGGACGGACCCCCCTGTTGTAGAGATCAGCTTCCAGGAAGATCTGCCCATCGGTGATGGAGATCACATTGGTAGGGATATAGGCGGAGACATCACCCGCCTGCGTCTCGATGATGGGTAGCGCGGTGAGGGAGCCACCACCTTTCACCCGCTCCTGCAGGCATGAAGGAAGATCGTTCATATGGGTTACCACATCCTGTTGGGAGATGATGCTGGCGGCACGTTCCAGCAGACGGGAGTGAAGGTAGAAGATATCACCCGGATAGGCTTCACGTCCCGAGGGGCGACGTAGGATGAGTGATACCTCCCGGTAGGCTACCGCCTGTTTGGAGAGATCATCGAAGACAACCAGGGCATGGCGTCCTGTATCCCGGAAATATTCACCCATGGCAGCACCGGCAAAAGGTGCGATGTAACGCAGGGCAGCCGTGTCGGATCCGCTGGCTGCAATCACGATGGTATAATCCATGGCCCCATGGTCGGTGAGTGTCTTCACGAGGGAAGCCACTGTGGAACCTTTCTGGCCGATAGCTACGTAGATGCAATAGACCGGATCTCCCTCCTCGTAGTTCTTCCGCTGGTTCAGAATGGTGTCGATGGCGATACTCGATTTGCCGGTCTGACGATCACCTATGATCAGCTCCCGCTGACCCCGCCCGATGGGTATCATCGCATCTACAGCCTTGATACCGGTTTGCAGTGGCTTGTTCACCGGCTGGCGGAAGATGACGCCGGGTGCTTTTCGTTCCAGTGGCATCTCCAACAGTTCACCCTTCACGGCACCCTTGCCGTCAATCGGTTTACCTGTTGGTGAGATCACCCTTCCCAGCATACCTTCCCCTACGCGAATGGAGGCCACGTGGCCGGTACGTTTCACGATGTAACCCTCTTTAACATCGCTGGTGGCACCCAGCAGGATGGCACCCACGTTGTCCTCCTCGAGGTTCATGACGATGGCTTGCATGCCGTTGTCAAACAACAACAACTCGTTTGACTCTGCATTGCGCAGCCCATAGATGCGCACCACGCCATCACTGACGCTGATTACCTGGCCTGTCTCGTCGTATTTGATGTCGGTGTCGAGACCCTCCAGCTGCATGCGCAGAATATCCGATACCTCGCTGATTTTGATTCCGTTGTTTGCCATGATCACTTCATTGTTTCATCTTGTTTCAATAGCCGCATCCAGGATCCTGAAGCGGTTGCGGATGCGGGATAGTTCGCCTGCCACGCTGGCATCCCAGCGGTCGTCATCGAGGTAGAGGATGAAGCCTCCAATGATGGAGGGATCGACTACCGGCTCCACCTCCAGACTGCCACCCACAATCTGACGGATGCGTTCAATGAACCGCTTCTCTGTTTTCTCATCGATCGGCATCGCGGTGATTAGTCTGCCGTACTGGATCTCAAAACGTTCACGGTGGAGCTCCGCATACCGCAGAGCGATATAGTGGATCAGTTCCTCCCGCTCGTTTTCCAATATAAGCCGTATCATCCGTTCCAGCGAGGGGGGTAACTCTCCCCCTCCGCAGGCGGTTTGCAGGAGAGAGATCTTCTGCTTCTTGGTGTTCATCGTGCCTGCAAGGGCACGACGCAACGAAGGCTGTTGGGTGAACATGACGGCCAGGGTCTGCATTCTTCGATAGACCTGCTGTTGCTCTTCTGAGTCGATGGCATGTTCCAGCAGTGCTTTCGCGTAACGGGTGGAGATGAGTCCGCTGTTCATTGTTGTCAGGCTTTGGAGATGTCTACTTCATCCAGCAGGCGGTCGATCATCTTCATCTGCTCCTGTTCGTCGCCCAGCTTCTCCCGGAGAATCCGTTCCGCCAATTGCACCGAGAGGGTAGAGACCTCGCGCCGGATGGTGCGCAGCGCCTCCTCCTTCTCGGCTTCAATCTTCTTGCGCGCTGAGGCCAGCATCTTCTCCGATTCTGCTGCTGCCGCGGTGCGGGCTTCCTCAATCAGCTGTTCCTTGAGCCGCGTGGTCTCCTTGAGGATGGCATGCTGATCCCGGCGTGCTTCAGCCAGCATCCGCTCACCGGTCTGCACCACCTTCCCCAGCTCCTCCTGAGCTTCACGTGCTGCCACCAACGACGCTTCGATGTAGTTCTTCCTCTTCTCAACAGCCTTCAGGATCACCGGAAACCCATACCTGGCCAGTATCAGAAGGACGATTCCGAAAGAGATCATCATCCAGAAGAGCAGTCCCGCTTCGGGTGTCAATAACGACATAGAGCAGTCAGTTTAAAGGATGAAACCACACACTACGATGGCAAAGAGGGCGACCCCCTCGATAAGGGCTGCCGAGATGATCATGGTGGTGCGGATGTCAGAGGCCGACTCCGGCTGGCGGGCGATCCCCTCGAGGGCCGACTGTCCGATCCTGCCAATTCCAAAGGCTGCCGCAAACACGGCAATACCGATTGCTACTGCCAATCCTAAAGTACTCAACGCTTCATGCTGTATCTGCAGCATCACTGATAAAAGTTCCATACGATTCGTTTATTTGATTATTGGTTGTTATATTTCTTGTAATTATGTTATTCCTATTTGTGTGCCGGATGATCTTCCGGGCTATGTTCCACGTTGCGAACAACATGGGGCTCCACCCGTGCCAGTCCGATGAAGACGGCTGACAGCAGCGTGAAGACATAGGCTTGTATGAAAGCCACCAACAGCTCCACAAAGTCGATGAAAACGGTGAACAGCACCGATGCGACTGTCATGGAAGCGTTGATGGTCGCTCCCAGGCTTACCGAGACAAAAATCAGGGAGGTGAGCCCCAATACGATGGCATGCCCCGCCATGATATTTGCAAAGAGACGAATCATTAACGCAAAAGGCTTGGTGAAAAGGCCTACCACTTCGATGATCGGCATCAGCGGAAAGGGAACCTTCAGCCATACCGGCACATCGGGCCAAAATATCTCACGGTAATACTCCTTCGATCCGGTGAAGTTGACCACCACAAAGGTGGCAACGGCCATTACCAGTGTGACGGCAATGTTGCCGGTCACGTTGGCCCCTCCCGGTAAGAGCGGGATCAGACCCATCAGGTTGTTGATCAGGATGAAGAAGAAGAGGGTGAGCAGATAGGGTGAGTAGCGCGCATAATCCTTACCTACGGCCGGTTTAACCACTTCATCCTCAATCATCACCACCGCCATCTCCATCAGCCCGCCAAGCCCTTTCTTTGGTTTCAGCGGATCACGACCGACACTGCGTGCAGCGGCGAGGACCAGCAGGATGAGCAGCAGGGAGCTGATGAGCAGCGAGGCGGCATTCCTGGTGAGAGAGAGGTCGAGTGGACGGACGCTCGTACCATCGGGCAGCGACTCTACGATTTTGCCGGCATACTTGCCTTCACTGGCAATGCTGAATCCGCGATAACTGACCTCACCATGATGCAGACGAGAGGAGAGAAAGAGATGCCACCCACTCTGCCTGCTGCGGAGAATCACCGGCAGTGGAACGGATAGATCCCTTTCTCCATCGCCTGTGATGTGCCACTCATAGCTGTCTGCCAGGTGGTGCAGAATCATCTCCTTCACATTGAGTTCCTCACCGCCGGCTGCCTCTTCACCTGCCGGAAGGGCAGCATCGGCAGGAATGGGAATCAAGTGATAGATGAAGATCAATATGATGATGCTCAGTGGCTGTCTCATAATTCAATCTGTTCCTTTGGCGGTTTGTTGTGCTCTGACTTGTTCCTGATGTACTTCTCCATTCTCAGGTAGATATAGGTCTCCCACACCAGGTCTATCAGGTAGAAGATGATGAAGACGATTGCGAAGCTGCGGATACCCGCCTGGTGTATGAACCAGTAGATGAGGATGGTGATGAAGGAGACGAACACCTTGATCACTTTCAGCAGCATATAGAGGTTAACCATCTTCGTGGGATGTGTGATGGCGGAATGGCGGAACTGGGTGATGAAGAGAATCCCGAGCAGATAAAAGAAGAGTGGAATGATATAATAACCTTTCACCAGTAGTGTCGGGAAGAAGGTTTCCAGCAACAACCAGATTCCCACACCGGTGACGGCCATCACCACAGTGTGAAATATGAGAAAATTGATGATCAGCTTTTTCATTTCTTGGCAGTTTCTTTGGTCACTGAGTCAATGCAGACTGTAATCCTGTTGTTGAGCACCTCTACAAATCCTTCCGCTACTTCAATCGACAGCAGATGCCCCTCTGCTGCGAACAGGATGGTTCCCATCCGGAGTGAGGAGATCAATGGTGCATGGTTCTTCAGCACCTGAAAGGATCCTATGGTGCCGGGGAGCGTGATCGATTGCACATTCTCCCACAGATGGTTTTTCTCGGGTGAGAGTATCTCCAGTGTCATGGGGTTGCTTCTGTTTGTTCCATAAGAGCCTGACCCTTCTCAATGGCTTCCTCAATGGTACCCACGCTCATGAATGCGGTCTCCGGATATGGATCCATCTCCCCCTCCATGATCATCCTGAACCCGCGAATCGTATCAGCGATGGAGACCATCACCCCCGGTTGCCCGGTATATTGTTCCGCCATGAAGAAAGGCTGTGAGAGGAACCGCTGCACCTTGCGGGCACGGTTCACCGTGAGACGGTCCTCGTCAGAGAGCTCATCCATGCCCAGGATGGAGATGATGTCCTGCAGCTCCTTGTAACGTTGCAGGATCTGCTTCACCTCCATAGCCGTTTTGTAGTGTTCCTCTCCCACGATGGCGGGGTCGAGGATACGGGATGAGGATTCGAGCGGATCCACCGCCGGGTAGATGCCCAGGGAGGCGATCTTTCGGCTGAGCACCGTGGAGGCATCCAGGTAGCTGAAAGTGGTGGCGGGTGCCGGGTCGGTGAGGTCGTCAGCGGGTACATATACCGCCTGTACCGATGTGATTGATCCATGTTTGGTGGAGGCAATACGTTCCTGCAGGGTTCCCATCTCGGAGGCAAGCGTGGGTTGGTAGCCGACAGCGGAAGGCATGCGCCCCAGCAGTGCCGATACCTCCGATCCGGCCTGCACAAACCGGAAGATGTTGTCGATGAAAAGCAGGACGTCACTACCCTCACCCCCTCTGTCACGGAACGACTCTGCCACAGCCAGACCGGTGAGGGCGACCGATGCGCGTGCTCCCGGTGGTTCGTTCATCTGTCCGAACACCAGTGTGGTCTGTGATGTCTTCAGCTTCTCGTAATCAATCGTGCTCAGATCCCACTTCCCTTCGTCCATTCCTTTCTTGAACACTTTTCCATATTTGATCACGCCCGAATCGATCATTTCGCGTAGCAGGTCATTCCCCTCACGGGTTCGTTCACCCACACCGGCAAAGACCGAGTATCCGTTGTGTCCCTTGGCAATGTTGTTGATCAGCTCCATGATGATCACCGTCTTACCCACGCCGGCACCCCCAAAAAGACCAATCTTCCCTCCCTTCAGGTAGGGTTGCAACAGGTCGATCACCTTGATACCGGTTAAGAGTACCTCCTCGGAGGTGGTGAGATCTTCAAACTTGGGTGCTTCGCGGTGAATGGGGTATTGCTGATCACGGCTCAGCTTCTGCAAGCCATCGATGGGGCGGCCCACTACGTTTAGCAGTCTCCCTTTGATCTGATCGCCTACCGGCACACTGATGGGGCGACCGAGAGCTTTTACGGAGAGTCCCCGGCTCAGGCCGTCGGTGCTCTCCATCGCTACCGTGCGGACAATGTTCTCGCCTATATGCTGTTGCACTTCAAGAAACACCTCCTGCCCGTCGGGTCGTAACACATAGAGTGCATCATAAATGGAGGGTAACCTCAATTCAGAAGATTCTGAAAAATCAAACCGCACATCTACCACAGGACCGATGATCTGTGAGATGCGTCCGATCAGTTTTGACATAGCAATAAATATAAATGATCAGCAGGTCGGCATGATGTCGGCCATATGCAAAGATACAAAAATAGGAGAAGGAAAAAAGTGTTCAGAAAAAAAAGTCCCGTTTCTCCGAAAGGAACAGGACAGATGTGATTGTTATGATCATTTGAGCCACAAGCGAGGATCGAACTCGCGACCTACGCGTTACGAATGCGTTACTCTACCATCTGAGCTATTGTGGCTTGGATTGCGACTGCAAAAGTACATAAAAAAATGAGATCTGCCAACCGGCACACTTATTTTGTAAAACAAAAACGGGTGGCATTGCTGCCACCCGTTCGATGAGATTATTATTGTCGTTTTATTTTTTTGCCTCCAGCGCTTTCTTCTGCTGCTGGTTGCGCATGATGGCGTAGGCTACCGGTGACGCAACGAACAAGCTGGTCACGGTACCCACAACCACACCCACCAGCATGGCGAAGACGAAGCTTCTCACCGCATCCCCTCCGAAGAAGAGGATACAGATGATCACCAGGATGGTGCTGAGACCGGTGTTGATGGTACGGGCCAGCGTGGCGTTCATTGAGTCGTTGAAGAGCTCCCTCAGTCCCCTTTTCGGGTAGAGATGCATATACTCACGCACACGGTCGAACACCACCACCTTGTCGTTGATTGAGTAACCCACGATGGTGAGGATTGCCGCCACAAAGGTCTGGTCGATCTCCATCGAGAAGGGCATCACCTTCCATAGCAGCGAGTAGAGGCCGATCACGGCGAAGGTGTCAACGGCCAGGGCAGCCACCGTACCCAGTGAGAAGGACCAGTTACGGAAGCGACTCAGGATATAGAGACCCATACAGATCAGCGCGATGGTGAGGGCCAGGAATGCATTGCGCATCATGTCTTCGGCAATGCTGGGTCCCACCTTTTGTGAGCTCTGTATATGATCATCGATGGTCTGTCCCGGCGTCATGAACGCCTGGAGCCCTTCACCGAGCAATTCTCGCAATTCCACTTCCACGTTGTCACCCTCCACGTCGATCATATGGTTAGTGGAGATACGTACCTGGTTGCTGGATCCGATGGTGATTACACGTACCGACTCACCGAAATAGGGTGTGAGGGCATCCTGCACCTCCCCGGTACGTACCGGCTGGTCGAATCGTACAATGTAGTTGCGACCGCCGGTGAAGTCAATACCCACATTCATCCCGAGGGAGAAGAGTGAGATGAGGCTGATCACCACAAAGGCGGCAATCACCATCAGGATCTTTTTGCTATTGTGGATGAAGTCGTAGTTGTATTCTTTGAAAATCGCCTTGGAGAAGCCTGTGTTGAAGGTGAGATGCTGCCATTTACCCTTGGCGAAGCGGTTTTCATACACCAATCGGGTAATGAAGACAGCCGTGATAAAGGAGGCTGCAATACCGATGATCAGTGTGATGGCAAAACCGCGTATGGCACCTGCACCGAAGAGGGCCAGGATGATACCGGTGATGATGGTGGTCAGGTTGGAGTCAAGAATTGCTGAGAAGGCATTCTTATACCCATCTTCCAGTGCACGACGTAACGTCTTGCCTGCGGCCAGCTCCTCCTTGATGCGTTCATTGATCAGTACGTTGGCGTCGACCGCCATGGCGAGCGAGAGGATCATACCGGCGATACCGGGTAGTGTGAGCACTGCCTGGAAGGCAGCCAGCGCACCGAGTGTGAAGAAGAAGTTGAGAAGCAGTGCCCCGTTGATCACCATGCCGGGGATAAATCCGTAGAGCATGATGGTGAAGATGAAGAGCACGATCAGGGCAATGATAAAGGAGATATATCCATCCCTGATGGCTTCCTGTCCCAGGGAGGGACCTACCACATCTTCCTGTACGATACGCACACCTGCCTGCATCTTACCCGACTTGAGCACATTCTCCAGGTCCTGTGCCTCCTGAGGTGTGAAATTACCGGTGATGGAGGAGCGTCCTCCGTCGATACGGTCGTTCACCGTGGGTGCGGAGTAGACAAATCCGTCAAGCAGGATGGCAATTGATTTGCCTACCTCGGCACCGGTGATGGTGGACCAGCGGCTGGCACCTGCAGCATTCATCGTCATGGTCACTTCCCAGGCCGATCCCTGTTGTCCCTGGTCGGCACGGGCGTTGGTCACCACATCCCCTTCGAGTGCGGGACCCCGTTTACTGCCGTCACCCTTCAGGGCGAAGAGCTGGAAGTAGGTTTCTCTTTGATCTACCGGCTTGAATCCCCACTTGAAGCGTACATCAGCAGGGAAGAGATCTTTGTAGCGTTGCAACAGGAAGTTTACCGCTGCGGTGTCGAGCTTCGAAACAGTTCCTACCATTGGACCTCCCACGCCGCTCATGGCGAAATAGGGTTCATTGAAATACTCCACGAAACTTCTGGTGATCTGGATCTCTTCCTCCTCTTCGGCAAGCAGAGTCGTTTCAGCTTCGTCGGCAGCAACCGTGTCGGCAGCAACTGCTGCTGTGGTGTCGGGCAGAGCCGAGCGCTTGGCCATCGCATATTCAGACGAACGGCTGTTCATCTCATTGAAGAAAGTGCCCAGCTCATTCACGTTGTAGGTCTTCCAGAACTCCAGGTTGGCACTTCCCTGCAAAAGGTTACGTACACGCTCCGGCTCGGTGATCCCGGGGAGCTCCACCAGGATGCGCTCGGCACGGTCGAGGCGCTGGATGTTGGGAGCAACCACACCAAAACGGTCGATACGGGTTGCCAGTACATTAAAGGAGTTGTCGGCAACGCTTGAAAGTTCACTACGTAATACCGAAATTACTTCGTCATTGGAGTAGGTGGGACTCACCCTCTCGCTCATGGTCACACTGTATATATTGGCCAGTCTGCCTTCCGGATTGATCTCCTCGTAGTTCTGCTGGAAAAGCGAGATGAAGTCGGAGGAGCTGCCCCGACGGTTCTCTTTGATGGTTTCACTCAGTGCCTGATTGAACTGGGGGTCGTCGGTGTTGGCCAATGAAGAAAGAACCTCTGCGGCATTGATTTCGAGCACCACGTTCATACCACCCTTGAGGTCCAGACCGAGTCCGATCTCTTTCTCCCGGATCTGTTTGAGTGTGTAGTTCAAATACACCTTTTCGGTAGACAATGAATCAAGATAATGATTCTTCAGTGCTAAGTCTCCATTTGCGTATTGATCCGCTTTCTTGTTGTACTGCCTTCCCACCACGGTGAAGGAGAGGTAGAACAAACAGATCGCCGTCAGGATAATACTGAAGACTTTAATGAATCCTTTGTTTTGCATTTCAATATTACTTTTTTATTTACAATTTGTTTTGCTTGCAGGTTGTTAACCGGTGTTCGTGAGATAAGATCCGGGCACAAAGCATGCCCCTACAATTTTTAGCGTGCAAATATACGTTTTTTTTATCTTTTTAAGAACAATATCGCCGGATTATTTTCTGAGAGCTAATCCGGCGATATGCTGAGTGATAAAGCCTGGTGTGCTTATTCAATAAACCCTCTGTTCTTTAACAGGTAAACGGGATCGGGTTCCGCTCCGCGGAACTTCTTGTAGAGTTCCATAGGATCCTCGGTGTTCCCTTTCGAGAGCACATGCTCACGGAAGAGACGGGCTGTCTCCTGGTCAAAGATCCCCTTTTCGGCAAAAGCCTGGAAGGCGTCGGCATCGAGCACTTCTGACCATAGGTAGCTGTAATATCCGGAGGCATATCCTTCCGGACTACTGAAGATATGTGAGTAATAGGTGCTCTTGTAACGGGGGATGATCGGGTCGATCAGCCCGATTTTATCCATGGAGGCTTTTTCGAAGGCGTTCACATCATAAGTCTGCTCTTCTGTCTGGGTGTGGTAATCCATGTCGAGCAATGCGGCTGCTACAAACTCGGTGGTTGTAAAGCCCATGTTGAACTTTCCTGCAGCTTCAATCTTCCCGATCAATTCGTCGGGTATCACCTCACCGGTCTCATAATGCTTTGCGTACATCTTCAGTACTTCCGGCTTGAAGGCCCAGTGTTCCATGATCTGTGAGGGGAGCTCCACGAAGTCGCGGGCGACGCTGGTGCCTGAGAGGCCGTGGTAGGTTACCTTGGAAAGCATGCCATGAAGGGCATGGCCAAACTCATGGAAGAGTGTCTCCACATCATCGAGTGAAAGGAGTGAAGGTGTATCGGCCAATGGTTTGGTAAAATTACCCACGTTGTAGATGATGGGGCGGATATCCTCACCATCGCGGGTGGTCTGCTTGCGGAAGCTGCTCATCCAGGCACCGGCACGCTTGCTGGCGCGGGGGAAGTAATCGGTATAGAAAAGGGCGATGTGAGAGCCATCGGCATCCGTCACTTCGTAAGTCGCCACCTCGGGATTGTAAACGGGGATGTTGTCCAGTTTCTTGAAGTTGAGGCCCCACAGCTTGTTGGCTACCATAAAGACTCCTTCACGCACGTTCTCCATCTTGAAGTAGGGGCGTAGCTCCTCTTCGTTCAGGTTGTACTTCTCCTGACGCAGCTTCTCGGTGTAATACCACCAGTCCCACGATGCCAACTCGATGTTGGCCCCTTCGCGGTCGGCGATGGCCTGCAGTTCGGCAGCCTCTTTTTTTGCCTGCGGCAGGGCATAGGCCCAGACGTCGTTCAGCAGCTTGTATACGTTCTCTTCGTTCTTGGCCATCCGCTCTTCCAGTGCATAGGCAGCAAAATTCTTGTAACCAAGAAGCTTGGAGCGTTCCAGACGCAGGTTTACGATCTCGTTGATCAAGTTCTTGTTGTCGAACTCGTTGTCGTTGTTGGCCCGCATATACATGGCCTTGTAGAGCTCTTCACGCAGGTCGCGGTTGTCGGCGTATTGCAGGAAGGGTATCCAGCTGGGCTTGTGAAGGGTGAAGACCCATTTGCCCTCCTCGCCGGCAGCAGTGGCTGCTTCAGCTGCCGCGCTTACCACGCTCTGGGGCAGTCCGGCCAGGTTGGCTTCGTTGTCGATTACCAGCTTGTAGTTGTTGGTCTCCGCCAGCACGTTGTTGTTGAACTGGATGGTGAGTGCTGAGAGTTGTTTGTTGATCTCACGCAGCCGTTCCTTGCCCGCTTCGTCGAGCATGATGCCCGACCGTACGAAACTCTTGTAGTTCTGCTCCAGCAGTCGGAACTGTTCCGGTGTGAGATCCAGCGAGTCTGCATTGTCGTAAAGCGTTTTGATTCGGCCGAACAGCTTTTCGTTCAGGCTGATATTGTCGCTGTGGGCTGTCAGTTTAGGCGACATCTCGGCTTTGATCTGTTGCATCTCCTCGTTGGTATCAGTGCCTTCCAGGCCGTAAAAGACCATCGAGACCCTGTTCAGTACGGCCCCACTGTTGTCGAGCGCCAGGACAGTGTTCTCGAAGGTGGGAGCCTCGGGGTTGTTGACGATGGCGTCAATCTCCTCAACCTGTTGAGCCATACCTGCTTCAAATGCAGGTACATAATCCTCAACCGTGATCTGGTCGAAAGGGGGTGCACCATAGGGGGTGTCAAACTCGCTCATGAAGATAGCACCTTTCTCGGTGGCTTTTTCCTGATTGTTACATGCCAGTAATGTCATACATGCAAATGTGAATAATAGTACTTTTTTCATACAATTTATTGATTGTTTTCTTCAGTGAATGGTTCTTGGCAATTAATTGCAAAGATAGCTAATTTTTCTTTTGGGATGAATCATAATCGGCACAAAATCAGGTGGTGCTTCTGCTCCGATCGGGGTTGGGTTTATCCTTTTTCGGAAAAAATGTTAAAGTTGCGTTTTTTTTAAGCAATTAATCATCCATGTGAAAAAAGTGCCTATATTTGTGATATCAAAATAATATCATTATAAATTTAATTATGGAGACAAAAGAGTTCAATTTTAAAGGTGCCAGAGTGAACGGTTTTCTTATGCTGTTCCTGTTACTTCTGTTGCTGGGTGTGGATGTATGGTTGTTTACACAACCCCTCTGGGGCATATTGACAGGTGCCTTTTTGTCGGTAGTCTGGTTCATCCTGCTGGCCGGATTCACCAAGTTGGAGCCGAACGAGGCAGTTGTGATGATCTTCTTTGGTAAATATAAAGGAGTATTAAAGGAGACCGGTTTCTTCTGGGTGCATCCTTTTATGACCAAGAAAAAACTTTCTATGCGGGCACGCAACCTGAACGTGGATCCCATCAAGGTGAACGACAAGGTGGGTAACCCGGTACTGATCGGCCTGGTGCTGGTCTGGAAGTTGAAGGATACCTACAAGGCAATGTTCGAGATTGATGCACAGACACTAGCCTCTTCCAAACCGGGTAAGGAGGGTGCAGCCACCTATTCGGTAAGCAAACAGATGGATGCTTTTGAGAACTTCGTCTCTGTGCAGAGCGATGCTGCCCTGCGACAGGTGGCAGGTCAGTATGCCTACGACAATAATGTGGTTTCCGATATTGAGCTCACCCTTCGCTCAGGTGGTGAAGAGATCAACGAAGATCTGCTGAAGGAGTTGAACATACGGCTCGATATGGCGGGTATCGAGATCGTGGAGGCACGTATCAACTATCTGGCCTATGCCCCCGAGATTGCGGCAGTGATGCTGCGTCGTCAGCAAGCTGAAGCCATCATCTCTGCCCGCGAAAAGATCGTGGAGGGAGCGGTGACCATGGTGAAGATGGCGCTCGACCGGATAGAGGATGAAAGCATTGTGGAGCTGGACAGTGATAAGAAAGCTGCAATGGTGAGCAATCTGCTGGTGGTCCTCTGTGCCGATGAATCTGCACAACCGGTATTGAATACCGGCTCGTTATACCAGTAAATTCAGGATTCGTTT
>Ga0265294_10000171_pt1 | contig 79124 bp, 63 predicted proteins | sample MunlanPumphouse3_FD_192504 | JGI IMG/M metagenome (GOLD analysis project Ga0265294, IMG submission 192504) | Groundwater microbial communities from a municipal landfill in Southern Ontario, Canada - Pumphouse #3 | ecosystem: Environmental > Aquatic > Deep subsurface > Groundwater | place...
TGGAAAATCTTTTTGCTTATACCGATTATACTATCTCTGTTCAAGCTGTCTGCTCTGAAACCGATAGCAGTGATTGGAGTCCGACAGTGGCGTTTAGGACTGAATGTGAGGCTTTGACTACATTCCCATGGACAGAAGACTTCGAAAGTGTTACCACTCCGGCATTACCCATTTGTTGGAGTTATATTAATAATAACGAGGATGGAGACTACTGGAAAACATTCACCAGCTATGGTGTCAACTCTTCTAAAGCTGCCGGTATTTATACCGATATAAACAATGGTAATAATGACGACTATTTGGTTCTTCCACAGTTTACATTGACCGGGAATCAGCGATTAATTTATAGTGTCAGAGCGTATAGTACGGGAGAACCGAATGATTATAGAGTTGTGCTCTCTACTACAGGAAGTGATCCGACTGACTTTACTAATGTGCTGATGCCATTAACACAAGTTGATTATACGACTATGACAGAAATTGATCCTATTGATTTGTCTGCTTACTCCGGAGATGTTTACATTGCTATCCATATTCCTGCAGGTGGTCTCGACGGTTGGTATATTTATTTCGACAATTTTATTGTAGAAGACATTCCTACTTGTTTGAAACCAACCGATGTAGACACGAACTTGGTTATGCCAACGTATGCTGAAATTGGATGGACTGCTAACTCCGGCGAAACTTCTTGGCTTGTAAAAGTAAATGGTGTGGATACGTTGGTTACTGATAATCCGGCTACTCTATTGAATTTAACCGCCAATACCGATTATACGGTACAAGTACAGGCAATTTGTAGCGAAACCGACAGCAGCCAGTGGAGCAATCCAATTTCTTTTTATACCGGATTTTGTATTCCTGCTCCTACTTCTATAGATGGAGATGGTATTACCAATGTAACTTTCGGACAAACGCAAATAGTGAATAACAACACTCACCCGACCGCTGCACCTTATTATGGTGATTATACTGCTCAAGTGGGTGACGGACAACAAGGTACGCCTGTTACCGTAAATATTACGTATGCAACAGGTCAGACTTATGGAACACCTATTTGGGTTAATTGGAATAATGACTGCGAATTTACTGATGATGAGCTAGTTTATTGGGGTACTTCTACTGATGTCGAGCCAACTACTTTAACAGCAAGCTTTACTATTCCTTTAGGTACACCCCTTGGAAACTACAGCATGCGTATTGGTGGTTCAGATTACCAATTCGATAATGCTGACAATTTGGATCCTTGTTTGAGTACATCTTGGACCATTTATGAAGATTATACTTTGCAAGTGGTAGAAGCTCCTGCTTGCTTACCGGTAGTGGATGTAGAGATAAATAATATTACTGCTCACGAAGCAGAAGTATCTTGGACAGAGCAAGGTTCTGCCGTAAATTGGATTATCTTGTTGAACGACAGCTCAATCGTCGTTACTGAGAATCCTTATTTATTGGAAAATATTTCTGCCGATACCTATTATACCGTATCTGTTCAAGCTATTTGTTCGGAAACCGATACTAGCGCGTTGAGTATCCCTACTTCATTTACGACCTTCTGTGAAATTATAACTGTAACAGATAATACTCCTTTTGAAGAAGGCTTTGAAAACGACTTTGGTTGTTGGTCACAAGTATATGATGTGGCAACCCAAGATTGGATTATTACTAATTCAACTACACAAATTCAACCATACGAAGGAAGCTCATTTGCTGCATTTGGTGCGGAATCTTTTGGCGGTGAAGCAACGAAATTGATTTCTCCGCTTCTGGATATTACCGGCGTTACCAATCCTTATGTTAAATTTGCACACACTCAACCCGCTTGGGATAGTGACCAAAATCAATTGGTAGTTTATTATAGAGCCTCTCAAACCGATCCATGGACGGAATTAGTATCATATACCAATAACATTACTGCTTGGACATTGGATTCAGTTCAGCTTCCTAATGCCTCTGCCACGTATCAAGTTGCGTTCAAAGGTGTTGATTTTTATGGATATGAAGTTTCTCTAGATGCTGTTTTCGTTGGAAATATTATAATCCCTGAACCCGCTTGTGAAACACCTACCAACGTTACCGTTGTTCCGGATAGTAATTCTGCGGTTGTTTCTTGGACAGCTACAGATGAAACTTCTTGGAACATTGAGTATGGTCCTGCCGGTTTCACACAAGGTGCCGGTACCATGATCAACGATGTGACCACCAATCCTTACACCATTACCAACCTGACTCCGGAAACACCTTACGATGTTTACGTACAAGCTATTTGTAGCGAAGATTCCATTACCGATTGGTCAGCAGTTCAAAGTTTCACTACCACGACGGTGGGCATCGCAGAGTATGAAGGTTTGAACGTATCCTTGTACCCGAATCCTGCCAATAGCGAAATCAATGTTCAACTCTCAGCTAGTTTGCATAACGGTCAAATCGCTATCTACGATGTTTATGGTAAATTATTAAAACAAGTTGCCGTTGAAGGGAACTTAACTACCATTAATATCCAAAATATGGCTTCCGGTGTTTATTTCGTTCGTATTTTAGACGGAAATAATATCCTTCAAACTATGAAAGTGGTGAAGAAATAATTGCCGTATTTTACCATCAAGGGGCTGTGCGAAAGTACAGCCCCTTTTTTTTGTTGTAACAATACTAATGTTATGTTATTATTTGCGGCGAGATTTTTCCCAATGAACAATATTTCATTGGGGCCGGAAAATCTCTTTTAACACTGCCGGATATTGTTATTGAACATCGTTATATGATGTCGAATTATAACAATATTATATTTTTTTATTGCTATCCGGTAAATAATAAATATTTTTGATTAATCTATTAGTATTGAGTAAATTACAGCGGTTCATATTTTGTCGGGCTTACATTTTCGAAGAATGTATAATGCATAAGAAATCCGAAGGATTACTTCGGGTTAAAACAGATGTTTCTCATTTTTTCTCATGTCTAATTCCCTTGAAACGTTTATATTTGTTGCGTACCTACGGCAAGCCATTTTCGTGCGGGCAATTCGTTTTCTACCAAGCGTTTGTCCCTACGGGACATGGTTATACGCAATTGCATTATGTTTTAATTTTTTAATTTATGATTTCAATTTTCTCTCTCCTTATTTCGTCCCGTAGGGACGGTCGTTTGGTAAAATAACCGCAGAACATAATATGAGCGTGCCGTAGGTACGCCCCATTCCATGTTTACAAAACATACATTACAAACATACGAATCCTACGGGGTCGGACGCCACTGCATTACAATATTTATTGAACAGCAAAAGATTTTTTTAAAATAAATTTGAATTATATAAATTATTTTTGTATTTTTACGCCTTAATTTTTAAAATGTATATTAACTTCGTGCAATAGTTTTTTAGTTCATTTTCAATATGATAAGAAAATATTTTTTATTATTGTTTTTTCTTGTTGTGGTTCAATTACCCGATTTATGGTCTCAATGTACGGTAAGTGTTGAAGCAAGTTCCAGTTCGATTTGTCGTGGAGCAAGCGTCAATTTATCAGCCTCGGTGGGTGGCAGTAATATTAATAATTGCGGGCAAACGGTGAATATGAGCAATACCACCACGATTGTCAATTGCGGTACAGGGGTTTGTTTTTATGATGCCGGCGGTCAGTATGGAAGTTATGCCAATAGTACCTCTTATACTCAAACCTTTACTTCAAATAATGGCAGTGCGATTACCATCTATTTTGTGTCCGCTTCCTTGGAAAGCTCTTTTGACGAATTATACATTTATGAAGGTCCCAATACTTCCGGGAATTTGCTCAATTCGGGGAACCTATATGGTGGTTTGTCGGGTATGACCTATACAAGCAATAGCAGTAGTATTACCGTGCAGTTTACTCCTGACGGGAGCGTTACATACGATGGGTGGGCTGCTGTTATTTCGTGTAATGCGTGCAGCAATTATACCTATGCGTGGAGTAACGGAAGTACGGGAAGTAATATCAGTGTGTCCCCTAATACTACCACAACATACACAGTTACAGTGACTTCTGCCAATTGTTGTACCGCTACTGCTTCTACTACCGTTACGGTTGCCAACTGTGAAAACGGGACAGCTTGCCCCAGTGTTAATATTTTAAACAATATTAATAATAATGAATATATTATTCCGGTGACCTGCAATAACTCGTGTGTAACACTTTCGGCAGATATTACGGCCACAGCTCCCTATTCAGACCACTATACAGTTAGTTCCATTCCTTATAATCCACCGTTTGGCTTTACCAGTGGGACGCGCATTTTTGCAAATGCCAGCGATGATACGTGGGGTGCCGCTTTGTCTCTTCCTTTCGGCTTCTGCTATTACGGAACCACTTATCATGCCATCACTCCCGGCTCAAACTCCGTGGCAACATTTAGTAATGTTTCCGAAGGGAGCTCCTGTACGTGGTCATACAGTGCCTCCATTCCCAGCTCGAGCTTGATAACCAATGCAATCTTTGCGGCTTATCGCGATATCTTGCCTACCTCCACTTATTATAATTCCGTTACCGGTGACTGCGCTATCTATCAGGGTATTATTGGTAATTATCCATGCCGAAGTTATGTGCTGAGCTATTACAACGTGCCGTTGTATTCCTGTACATCCACACGCTCTTTTACTACCATGATAGTGCTTTACGAAGGTACAAATGTTATTGATATCTATATCCGAAATGCACCCGTTTGCTCTTCATGGAACAGTGGTTATGGATTAATCGGTATTCAAAATGCTTCCGGAACGGAAGGCGTTACACCACCAGGAAGAAATACCGGAGCTTGGAGTGCGTCTAATGAAGCTTGGCGTTTTACCCCTATCGGCGACCCAATCTATAACTTGACTTGGTACGAAGGAGACGGAATCAATGGAACTGTTTTAGGAACCGACAATACCTTGGAAGTATGTCCCACCGTTGATACGTATTATACCCTCCGTATGCAATATACCGCCTGCAACGGCGAGCAATTTGACATCACCAGCACAGTACAAGTAGTCTTGGATAATGCTATCGGGGAATTAAATATTACTGCGACCGAAATGACCCTTTGCAACGGACAGTCTTCCACACTTACTCTGAATAGCAATGCAAACATTACTTCCTATTTGTGGAGTACAGGTGCAACTACCCCCACAATTACTGTAACGCCAACTCAAACAACAACTTACACCTGCACAATAACTACCGGTCAGAACTGCACCGGATCGGCTTCTATTGTAATTACCGTTGATCCCATAGCACAAATTTCCATTATTGCTACCGACTCTTCCCTCTGCTTGGGAGAATCTGCCGTATTGTCCACTACCGCTGCCGGCGGTGCACAATTTTTGTGGAGTACGGGGGAAAGCTCTGCTTCCATTACCGTAACTCCAACTGCCAATACAACTTATTCATGCACCGTTACCAATTCGTCGGGTTGTATGGCTTCTGCATCCCTTTTGATTACGACCACTCCTTTACCTTTTGTTACCCTGACCGCTTCGCCCCAACAACTCTGTTTGGGTGAGTCTTCCACACTTACTGCCTCCGCCCCACAAGCCAACACTTATTTATGGAACACCGGCGCAAATACCGCTTCTATTACGATAACTCCATCAATAACAACAACTTATAGCTGTACTATTACCAATACTAACGGCTGTAACGGACATAATACGATTACCGTTACGGTCAATTCGGCTCCTCAATTAGCTGTATCCGCTCAGCCTGATACCATTTGTGCCAATGCAACATCCACCATCACTGCGTCCGGTGCTGACACTTATGTTTGGAGCAACGGACAAACTTCCTCTTCCATTACGGTTGGTGCCGGAACGTATAGTGTGACCGGAACGCGAACCAATTGCGTAGCCGATACAACTCTCACCATCTTTGAATATCCGCCATTTCAAATCTCCTTAAATCCGATTTCTTCTACGTGCGAACATGCCAATGGGTCAATAATACCCACAACTAATGGTACATATCCGCCTTTTACCTATTTGTGGAGCAATGGGGCTACAGACGATACACTTCGCGATGTCTTGGCGGGAACCTATTCTGTAACAGCTACTGACAGAGTGGGTTGCACGAGCACTGCTACTGCCATCATCAACGATATGACTCCGGTCGTTTCCATTGAGGAACAAACTCAATCTCATTGCGAACAAAGCGATGCCATGGCATCCATTCTGGTTACCGGCGGCACCGGAAATTACACCTACGATTGGCATTTAACCCCTAACGTGACTACGTCCGCTGTGAGCGGATTAGCTGCCGGTTCATACATGGTTACCATTGACGATGGGAATTGCACGATTGACTTTCCCGTTATCATAACAGAAGCACCCGCACCAACCGCTTGTTTTAGATTAAGTCCTTCCATTGCTATGGCGGGTACAACCGTGGTGCACTATATTAATTGCTCCACAAATGGTACATTTTGGTTTTGGACTTTTGGCGATGGCGATGAATCAACGATGTCATCACCCACTCACGTCTATTCCACCCCCGGCTTTTATGATGTCGTTCTGGTAGTTACAGATGAATTTAATTGCACTGCAAACACGCACTTGGAAATAGAGGTGGTGGACGGAACTACTTTCTATATGCCTAACGCCTTTACTCCTGACGGAGACGGACTCAATGAAACCATCAAACCTGTTTTAACCAACTGTATGTCGGATAGTTATGAGTTTATTATTTTTGACCGATGGGGGAAAATGGTTTTCCGTACCACCGAAATTAACCATGGATGGGACGGGATTTATAACGGAAAAATGGTTTCTATGATGACCACTTTTGTCTATACCATTCATTATAGCGATATTATGGGAACGCCGCACCAGAAAGTGGGCTCTTTTACGCTGTTGCCGTAACTTATTCTATATCGTCTGTGAAGAATTCCACTTTATTATAATATTGTAAAAGTTCTTTTTTATTGCGGGCTTCGTAGCCGATGGCAGCGTTGAGTTGCTCGTGCGGAACGGCTATCGCAATTTCGGAACAGTCACTTGGCTGTAAAAAAGGAAGAAATCGCCGATGCCATTGTTCTGTCATCACTAATTCTTTAAAAGAAACATGAAATGGTCCGGCTACTAATTGTGTCCCGTTGATTAATCCTTCCGACGGGTGCAAACCCACTCGCAAAACAGTGACCTGTCCGGCTTCAAATATTTCCATTGCCGCTATCGAATAATCAATCGCTTGTTCGATGGTAAGTGGTTGATAATGACCATTTTTATACAATTTCTCTAAAAAGGTATCCTTGATAACCAAAGTCGGATAAATGCGCGTGCATTTTGCTCCGAAGTCAACAATTTGCCGTGCCGTTTTTTTAGTTTTTTCAATGGTGTCGAAAGGCAATCCGACCATCATCTGTAAACCTAATGTAAATCCGTAAGAATTAATGAGTTGAGATGCTTTTTCTACATCTTTCACGGTGTGCCCGCGCCCCGAAAATTGCAACACTTCTTCATCTAACGATTGCGCTCCTAATTCAATTATGCGAACCCCATGTTTTTTTAGATTTTCTAATATGGGTTCATTGATATAATCGGGGCGGGTGGAGAGCTGAATGCTCTCGATTTTACCACTTTGCAAGTATGGCTGTACGGCATCTAAATAGTAGTTTTGTTCTTCTAAAGACATGCCGGTAAATGTACCGCCGAAAAAAGCAATTCGCTTCATTCCGTCTTGTGGAAATGTTCGCAAATATTGTTGAATAGTACTGTTAATTTCTTCTAAATCAATGATTTGATGATGATTGGTGATATTGTATTGATTGCAATAGATGCAGCGAAAAGGGCACGCTTTTTCTGGAATAAAGATGGGAATGGTATAATGTGTTTTCACTTTCTATTCTCTTAGAATTGGAAATAGATGAATGGCTGTAAGTCGGCAGTAATGAATTGATACAATAAGAAAACGACCACAACTACAATAATGAGCATCAACCACATGGGTAACATGGCGAAATTTATTCTATACCAACGTTTCCATTTGTCTGGTAGCCAATGAATTAACATGCCAACGGCGAACATGATAAAAACGTAAAGGTAGGTATTCAATATTTCCGGTATTTGTGGCAAGTTCCATGTACCTCCAATTTGAGCCACCATTAATTTTGCTGTATTCCACGCTGTTTCATTGGCAATGGCAGGGTCTAAATTGGAACCGGAACGGAAGAAAAGTCTTGTGAATGAAATAAATACGAATGTAAGAAAGATATACCAACCTCTGTTCAACCAAGGTAGCGGTTTGTTTTTGAAAACCAAGGAATAGAGATTGTCGAGCAAAGTGCCGGCAAAAATCACGCCGGTCCATACGCAACCTATCATCATGGCAGGGTTCGGGAAGAAATGGTGAAGTACGATGAAAAGAGAAAAAAGGAGGAATGTCAAAATGGAGCGGAGATATTTTTTCAGGACTTTCCAAAGTTTATAAATGAGGATTCCGCAGCCGTTCAGACCGCCCCAAATCATAAAATTCCAGCTTGCGCCGTGCCAAAGACCACCCAACAACATAGTAATCATTAAGTTGATTTGTGTCCGTACTTTCCCTTTCCGATTTCCGCCAAGGGGAATGTACAAATAATCTTTGAGCCACGTGGAAAGAGAGATGTGCCACCGTTTCCAGAAATTGCCGGGGTTAGTGGCTTTGTAAGGAGAATCGAAGTTTTGCGGCAAATAAAATCCCATCAACATCGCAACGCCGATGGCAATGTCCGTATAACCCGAAAAATCGGCATATACTTGCAAGGAATAGATGAATAATGCCGACAAGTTTTCAAATGCCGTAAAAAGGTTAGGATTGTCAAAAACGCGGTCCACAAAATTGACGGCAAGATAATCGCTTAAGATGATTTTTTTTATTAAACCGTTGAGAATCCAAAAGATAGCAATTCCGAATTGCCGTTTGGTGAGAAAAAATTTCTTATATAGTTGAGGTATAAACTGATTGGCGCGGATAATGGGACCTGCAACTAATCCAGGGAAAAAACTGACGTAAAAGCCGAAATTCAAAATGTTGCTAATGGGGGCAACTTTTTTGCGATAGACATCTACCAAGTAGCTGATACTCTGAAAGACGTAAAAAGAAATCCCTACCGGCAGTAAAATTTTGGAGGCATCAAAGCGATTGGAGCCGATTAATTCGTTCGTCCATTGTGCAAAATGATTGACTACGGTCAGGTTGCTATGGAAAATGGAATTATAGACGTCGGTAAAAAAGTAGGCGTATTTAAAGTAACAAAGGACAAAAAGATTAATGAAGACACCTAAAAAGAGTAGGAATTTGCGCTTGAACGGTGTTTCGGCGCGGTTGATGACTTTTCCGATGAAAAAGTCGTATAAAGTAGTGAATATCAATATAGTAATGAATAGACCGGAAGTTTTATAGTAAAAAATGAGGCTGACAAAAAACAAGAAGGCGTTGCGCAGGAGGCACCGATTTCGCAGCAAAGAAAAAAATGCAAAGACGATGGCGAAAAAAGCCCAAAAATAAAATTGGGTAAAGAGTAACGGATATTTTTCGTCAAAAGAGAAAATATTAGTAAAAAAGATTCGGAGATTTTCGATATTCATTATTCAGATTGAAATGGAGTGCAATTAATAGGATGTTTAGTGTTTTTTCATTGCACTCGATTTACTGTATCGAGGTTTTCCCGTACCGAGGTTTGAGCGGTTTCTGCGCCGTTTGTATTTATCGTTGATTCCGTCATCTTCTAATGCTTTGTTGCCATTGGTGAAGCGCGGATTTCCCCCTGCGCGCGGGAAATCAAATTGATAACTAACGCCGATGATCGTGTTCCAAACGCCTTCAAATCCTCTTTTTACGGATGGAAGCGCGTCTAAATAGTCGCTGCTGACCCACGTGGCACCCGTTTCAAAATAGACCCGCAACTCCGGCAATATGCGATAACTGCCACCAATGCCAAACGGTATGGCAAAGCAATAATGGTAGCCGGTCGCCTCTATTAATGAGTTGAAAGACGGATAAGCCCCTAATACTTCTCCCGTTGTCGTACTCCACATCTTGCTCTGGAAACCGTAGATGCCAAAGCCTATTTTCGGATATACCGCCCAATCAGTTTCTACATTACATACCGATAAAATGTCTATCGTATGAGAAATGACAATTTCATTATTCCAGCGGGAAAAAAATGCTAACTTGTCGTACTTGTCGTGTGCCGAAACGTGCGCTACTTTGAATTCCAACGCTGCCGTCCAAAATGGCGTCACTCTTTTGCCAAAATAACCCCCTAATACGAAGTTTCTGTCTTTATAAAATGATGATTGAAACGGTGTTGCGGGAAATATTTTGTTCGTATTGTCATTAATGTCACCGTAAAAAGAATTGACTCCTAAGTTTAAACTGCCCTCCCATTTTTCGAATCCATGATAAAAAAAATAGTTATCTGATTGTCCTTTAATAGAATAGAGAGACAGAAACAAGAGAAATGATAAGAATATTTTTGAGACTTTCATTATTTTTAAAATCCATTTAGTGGTAAATAAATTGTCGGCAAAAGTAATAAAAATCCTACAATAATCAGGCATAGAATAAAAGGAAAAATAAATTTTGCCCATTTAGCGTAAGGGATGCGTGCAATTCCTAAGCAGCCGATTAAAACTCCTGATGCAGGCGTTATCATATTAGTGAACCCGTCTCCGAATTGAAATGCTAACACATTGATTTGTCGCGAGATACCGACCAAGTCCGAAAATTCTGCCATCATTGGGATCGTGAGTGCTGCTTTGGCAGAGCCAGACGGTATAATCAAATTCAAAAGGTTCTGAATCACGTACATGCCGCCTACCGCACCCTCCTTCCCGCTATCGGCAACCAATTGGGACGCTCCGTATAATATTGTGTCCACAATTTTCCCGTCTTGCAAAATGACAATAATTCCTCCCGCCATTCCTACAATCAGTGCGGCATTCATGATGTCTTTACAACCTTCTAAAAAAAGTCGTATCATTTTGTCAAACTTGATACTGTAAGCAAATCCGGTGGCAATGCCCATCGCCAAAAACAACGCCGCTATTTCGCCAACGTACCAGCCGTAACCCAAAACGCCGACTACCAACATGACGATGGTGAGTAAAAGCAGTGTCAGTATAAATCCATGAACCGACTGACGCGCCGCGTAAAATCCTAATAATATATATATTCCCGCAATGATGGGAAATAAAACGGCGGTGTGAATGTTGTTCCCGATGGTAATTTGTGTGATGGGAAATCGAATAGCCAAAAATATGAGCAAACCGGAAATTAATCCATAAACAAGCCAAGTGCTTGTGCGTGATTGAGTCGTTTCATCTTCTGTTTTTTCTAAGGCTCTGTCTCGCCAATAACTGTCCAATTCGTACATAAATGAGCGTTTCGGATTTTTTTTGACGCGGTTGGCATAGAAAAGCGTGAACGCAATGGCGATGGTGGTAAGAATCAGCCAGCAAAAAAAGCGGTATTCTAAACCCGAAAAGGGTTGTAAATTGGATAAACCTTGTGCAATGCCGATCGTGAATGGGTTGAAGATGGCACCTGCGAATCCGACGTGCGCTGCTACGTAGCACATCAGTACGCCCACCACCGAATCATAACCCATAGAAATAGCTAACGGAACAAAAATAACAATAAAAGCCAAGGTCTCTTCGCTCATTCCAAAAATGGCACCAAACAAACTGAAAAGTATCATAATCAGTGTGATAACAATATTATTCACACCGATTTTTTGAAAAAAACGTCTCTTTTGTAGTTTCTTTGTAAAATTTAAAAAGGAATAAATACCTTTGTCAATGGCTTTTGTGCTGTTCATTATCCAGAAAGCGCCGCCAATCATCAAGATAAAGACGATAATGTTGGAAGTATTTTTAAATCCGTTATAAAAAGCGGTGAACACTTGCCATGTTTGCGGTTCGTTTTCAACTTTGTGATAGGAATCGGCAATTACGACCTCCTTTTCTTCGCCATCTACCATCACGGTTTCGCGTTCAAATTCTCCCCCCGGAATTATCCATGTAAGTATGGCACAAACTATTACAATAAAAAAGACGATGGTAAAGGTGTGTGGAATCTTTATTTTGGAAGCCATGTCTTTTATTTAATGGTTTTAAACATTTTATTCCAACGAATTTTCCCTTCACCCCAATCTTTGAACTTGTCTAATGAAAGCCAAACGAGAACCGGTTTTCCGACAATATGGTTTTCCGGCACAAAGCCCCAGAAACGGGAATCGGCGGAGTTGTGACGGTTGTCGCCCATCATAAAATAGTAGTCCATTTTAAATGTGTAACTGGTTGCTTCTTTTCCGTTAATATAGATTTTTCCGTTTTTGCGTTCAAGGGTGTTCAATTCATAATTGCGGATAATTTGTTCGTACAGAACAATCGTTGAGTCATTAATCGTTACGGTTTGTCCTTTTTGGGGAATCATGAGAGGTCCAAAGTTATCTTTATTCCACGGATAGCGGGCATCGTGCGGGAAGATGGATGCATTGTATTCGCCGGCTTTTTCAAACAAGGGGGTCACGATTTTTCCCATTTTTTCAATTTTTTCTCTTTGTGATTGATGTAAGTGATAAATGGCAACACTCGGAGCTATTTCCTGTCGGTCTTCTTCATTGATATTTAGTTCTTTTCTTTTTTTAACCGAAATACCGCCTTCAACTTTGTAAGAGAACTGCATCTTTTCGGGATTCTTTGCTGCCACGCCGTTGATATACAGCTGTCCGTTAATAATTTGAAGTTTGTCGCCGGCAATCGCTACGCAACGTTTTACATAATTTTCCCTTTTGTCATTAGGACGGCTAATTACGTGGTATTCATTCCAAACTGCTGCCCGTCCCATACCTTGATGATAAGTGGAATTGCCATATTGTAGTTGCATGGCACTGATGAATTCGGGACCGTATTTATTTTCCACCATGCTCTTCTCGGCAGGGGTGGCGTTGGGATTTAAGATTGCCTCGAACTCACGCACGATGGCGTAGTAGCTTTCACTTTGTCGCTCTAAAGCGACCGTGTCTCCATCAGGATAATTAAAAACAATGGGACTGTTATTCTGAATTTTTTGCAATGCCGGAAAACGCATGTAGGGTAATTGTAACCATTCCACGTATGAGCGGGTTGTTTGCGTGAAAAGCAGGGTATGGTGCATAAAAGGAACTGCCAAAACGGTTTCCGGAATGCGGGCACCATAGTGAAATTTACTGACTGCCAAATAATCGCCTACCATCATCGAACTTTCCATAGATGAAGTGGGAATGGCGTAGAATTCTAACAAAAAAGTTCGAAAAATAAATGCAGCAGCAACGGCGAAAATAATAGCATCACCCCATTCACGCGTTTTACTCTTTTTGAATTTCGGTAAATCTTTAAATCGAATGTATTTTTCTTTTTTTGAAAATCCTAAATAGGGTAGATAAATAAAGTAAAAAAATGTTCCGAATATCAATGGAAGATAACTCGTTTTCCTATATAGTCGGATGGTCTTCCATATCATCATGTATGTCATGAAAATGCCGATAAATGGGAAAATTATCAGCAACATCCACCACCAGGGGCGGGAAAGTATTTGAAGCCAAACCCACATACGGTAAACAGGAATCAGTGATTTCCAGCCTTTTTCACCCGCTTTTTCAAAAATTTTCCACAAACCGATTTGGTAGCCAATGAGTGCAATGAAAGAAATAATCACAACGACTGTATAGGAGATTTCCATAATGTTATAATATTATTGTATAAAGGTATTAAACGTTTCTATTAATCAAATATTTTAGCGGACAATCTTTTCTTCTTTAACCGCTTTTTGATAGAGTCCGTCAATCTTGCGATCAATAAAGTCTTTTTTCTTCTTTTGAATCAGCATAGTACGAACACTTTCAAAATAATCGTGTGATTCTTCTCCGGTTTGTTGGGTCTTATAATCAAGAACGACAATAAGATAGCAATTATCTTCGTCGATTTTTTCAAAATATTCAGGTTGTAGTTTGAGGTTTGTTTTATCTTCTATCTCAATAGGAATTTCGAATTGAATGTCTTCCCAATAGAGCCATCGGTCGTCTTCGATAAAATACTCGATAGAATCGCCGCATAACTCTGCAATCTTGACTTTTTCAGTCATTCGTCTGGATTCATCAAACAAAATTTCTTTCAATTCATTGCGCACTGCGGAGTTCTTATTTAATTTGACGTAGTTTATTCTTACAATTTCTTTGGTAGAAATCAGGTTCACTTTAGTAGCGCGGATGGTCTTGAGAACTTCTTCGTCCGAAACTTGAAATGCCGACGTGTCTGAAGTTATTTTTTCAAAATATTTATTTCTCAAAAGAGACTTCCGGTATTCTGTCATTTCTTCGTCGAAAATTTTTTCTGATACAGAGAGCTCATTTTCAGCTTCATGCAGAATAATCTGTTCGGTTATCCAATTATTGATTACTTGATTAGCGAAAGCAATGCTGTCATCTTTGTTGAGCCCTTCGGGCAAAAGGGAAGCAACCTCTGAATAGTAAAGTTTATTGTTATAAACCTCTGCTAACACCCGGTCATCTGTTGAATTACAGCCGACAATGATGAGTGCAATAAACGGAAAAAAGAAGAAAAGATGTTTCACTTTTAATTTTTTAATAATGTTGAAAAGAGCGCTTCGTTGATGCGAGGATTATATTTTTTGCGGAGTTCGGCAAGCCATTTCTGGTCTAAATATTCTTGATAATCAGTGATAACAATGGCTTTAATATCATTTAATTTACTGATTTCTAATGTGGTAGGATCTGTATATTTGGATAGATTTGATTGGTAGAATTGTTCTAATCCGACAGTATCGGAGACGGCTTTTCCCCACACATTTTGGGTGTTGATTTCGTACAATACCATTCCGTCGTGGAACTCTTTGACAAGTTCGCGCAGCTCGGGATATTTTTCCAAAATATGGTCATTTTCATAGCGCATCATATTGTCTTGTACGTACATGTCAAATCTTTCATTTATAAAGCTTTCAATTTCTTCTTTTTTTAGTTGCATACCTTTGAAGCGATTGATGTATTTGGCGAAATCAATTGCTGTGATTGTTTGGTCGGCATAAGTTGCCATTGGTTGTAATTTTTCAATGCCTTTTAGTTCGTCTAATTTCACGGTTTTAGATTGGAAAAATTCCTCCGGCATGTTTTTGAGGATGAACTTGATGGCTTTTGTTTTTCCGGCTTCGTTGTAGTTATATTCTTTTTTTATTTTGGTAATAAAAGAAGATTTGCTCTTGAAGGAGCGTGAATCGCGTGAAATTCGGTTACGGAGAGAGTATTCCATGTCATCATCTATATTCACGTAGGATACGGCAATAAGTTGGACAATGTGCCAGCCATAGTTGGTGGCAATCGGCTCAGACACTTTGCCGGCGGGTAGGGTAAGGACAGCCTTAACAAAATCTCCCGTTCGGCGATTGGGGGCAAATGGCTCTACCTGACCGCCTTTATCTTTCGATACCGCATCATCAGAATATCTGGCAGCTACTGTTTCAAAAGGAGTGCCCGCTTTTAATTCGGCCTGAATAAGCGATAATTTAATACGGGAAGAATCGCTCATTTGATGGTCCGCCGCTAAAGTATCGGAAACGAAAATTTGTCCGATACTGATACTTTTGATGGCCTGAATGATGTCGGTTACATAAACCAAGTGATAGCCGAATTGGCTGCGAATCGGCATGGAGATTTGTCCGATTGGGGTGTTGTAAGCTGCTGTTTCAAAGGGATATATTAAATCTAATACGGTAAAATAACCTAAGTCCCCTTGGTTGCCCGGGTGTACGCGTCCGTTTTGCGGGTTCGTCATGTCGCGAGCTGACGGGTCTTCAGAAAATTTTACCGCTGCGTCGGCAAATGTATAAAGACTCGAAAGAATCTCTTCGCGAATGGTAAGGGCTTTCTTATAAGCTGCCATCGTGTCTTTTGGGGAGGCATTTTCCGGACAATTAATCAAAATATGAGAGGCTCTCACGTGGTATTTTGCTCTTGCTTTTGCTTCGTTCATCAACTGTTCCGTCACCTCTTTATCTATCAAATATTGTTGTGAAGATTGTTTCTGATACGAAAGTAACTCTGTCTTAAATTGTTTGAGCGTATCTAATTGTAAAGCTTCGCCCTCTTTTACTTTCATTTTAAAATTGATAAATAACTCTAAGTACTCGCGCAGGTCTTTTTCGGTTGCGGTCGTGAGATTGTTATTTTTGGAGTATGTCTTCAAAAATTCATCTTTTGTAACGGACTCATTTCCAATCGTTACCAACACATTTTTTTCTTCTTGTGCAAAAGATGTGTATGCGGCTGACCATAATAGTAAAGTACAGATAAAAGCAATTTTTAATTTCATCTTGTTTCGATTTAATATGTTGATTTATATAATGTTATCATCATTTGTGAGCTTGGTATAGACGAAAGTTTCGGAAATATTAAGGATGTGGTGGTCTAATTTGTTGAGTAAGGCGTATAGTCTGCTGTAGAAAATTCCTTTGGATAAGTATAAAAACGGTTGATGATGTGCTACATCCAAATCCCCGATGGCATTTGACAATTTTAATAGCCGCGCATTTGCAAAACTGGCGACCATTACGGTCGTAGCCGATGATGATGGCACGGCTGCCGTTAAGGATGTTCCGGTAAAAACTACCTTCATAGGATGGGAGGTAAGACGTGCAGAATCATTACGAAATCTTTGATTTGTAATATATTGCAAGTTTTCGCTCATATATTTTATCCCCAACAAAAATAGTAATAGCGAACCCATCAAGTGTACGCATAACAGAATGATTGAAGTACTATCCATGTGGTAGAAAATTTGCTGCAAAAATAAGAAATTTCCCTTATAAATTGATACAATCATTCTACAATTATTGTAGAATCTTGATAAAATTAATTTTACAGCACAGTTACGATTCCGTGGTATTTTTCTTTTTTATGAATATCTACGGGTTCTGCAAAAATGACGTAAGTATAGGTTTGATTTTGGAATATTTTGCCGTTTACGGAGCCGTCCCATTTGAAATGCGGATCTTCCGAATGGTAAACCAACATTCCCCAACGGTTGTAAATAAAAATCTCAAATTCTCCGACTTTTGTTCCTTCCGGCAGCGCGAAATAGTCGTTGATGCCGTTGCAGTCGGTAGGAGTAATGGCATTGGGAAGATAAATATTGAACGGACATCTTTCAATAAGAATTGACGCAACTCCCTTACAGTCACCATCTTGTGCGGTAACATAGTATGTTCCGGCGAACAGAGCGGTAATCTGGGGCGTTGTTTCGCCGGTACTCCATAAAATAGAGGGGGCGTTTGTTTGTGCTACCAAGATGGCTTGGTGATTTTCACAGAAATCCTCTGTCTGATTCTCAATGCTGATGTCAATATCGGTATTCAGTGTCACTTCAATATCATCGTTGGCTTCACACCCATTGCTGTTGGCAACGATTACGGAATATATTCCGGGTTGTGAAACGGAAATGGAGGGTGTGGTCGCGCCGTTACTCCACAAATAGGTGTCGAAGCCGGTTCCTGCGTTGAGTATGACGGGAAATTGATAATCGTAACAAATCGAAATATCGTTGCCTAATGAAACAGAGGGGCGAGGGGCGTATGTCAGGTTTAATTCCAAAATACTGTCGCACATTCCGGAGAGGTCTATTGTATCGCGATAAGTGCCGGGCTGTGTAACTGTCAGTCCGTTAAAAAGATAACTCTCACCCGGACAAATGGTGACGTTGGTTACAATCGGGTCAATCGGCGCAATGTGTACAAGGGCAGTGATGGTATCGAAGAAATCATTAAAACAGTTGGAGGTAACGCGCTCAATGATAACGGTAACGATATAGGTGCCGGGAATTGGATATTGGTGTACCACGATTTCTCCGTCACCGGTTTGCCCATCGCCAAAATCCCAATGGATGGCCGTATAATCGTAATCTACCTCTGCTTCAAAAGTGATGGGATTGAACTGACATTCACTAGCACCATTCAATAAAGCGGATACCGGAATGTCATTAATGAGTACTTGGCGGTTCAGGTTGACGGCACTTGCACCTACCGAATAAGAATAACTTTCACAGTTTCCCAATCCATAAACGTGCGCAATGAACCCGTCTTGGCTGTTTCGCAGGGTGTGTGATCCGTAGGCAAGCGTTATTTTGGCGTATGAATACAAGGGATTACCGCTCACCGGACTAAATTGTGCTGCAATGTTGCTGCCATCTAATGTCATGCCTGCCACATCATCTGTTTCAGTAACGATATTGACGAAATGGTATTGCGTAACATCAACGGTAAATGTTCCAAATGTTATCTCATTGATTTTTTGTTCAATAGGATTAATGACCACCATGGATGGGTCGCCATTGGTACCGCCGTAGTCATATCCTGTGAAGTAAAGGAAAACGGATGCAGGTTCGGATGTTTCAAGAAATGCGGAGGCTTCAGAACTTTGCATCTCAAATTCGAAAGTAGCACCGGCATTGATAACTGAAAGCAATGAACCGTTCTTGGTAATTCTACAATTATCGTTGAGTGCTGTCACGCGAATGATGTCATTCGAGCGCATACTGGAAGTGGTAAGCACGAATTTCTTTCCCCAATAAGCTACGGGAATCGATTGTTCCACGATATGGTCGCAGCAGCAGTTGCTTGAACGAACATTGACGCATATATTTCCACTTAAAACGGCAATTTTCTTGCAATCTCGCGCAACAATTCGCGTGCCGGAAAAGTCCCCTAAATTCGAGGCTACCTGATAACACTGTCCGCGATTAAGGGTTACCGAAAAAGTTGTATTGGCAGGACGCCCATTCTCCGTTGAGTTGGTCGGCGTTATATCTACAACCGTATTGTTTTCATCCGCTATTATCGCAAAAACACAGCTGCGGACCGTGACAGGATAGGTTTGAATCATGTATTCTTCCATCAAGGTCGGTTGAGGCAGCACGTTGGTGATGTCAAATGATGCGCTGGTAAGATTGGAAGAATAGACCGAAACCGTATCGGTAGCCGTAACAAAAAGTCCCGTATTTGTAACGGATTCACTATTAATAGTATAAGCTTGGGCTTGCGGAATGACTATTTCTGTTACCAAACCTTGCGTAACGGTGAACGGCATATTCCACCCCGTATTCGGATTGTTAATATTTCCACTGCAACTGCGCGAACCGGTAATAATCAATTTTAATTCTAATGAATACCCTTCATCAATATTTTCCAAGAATGTAACCCAAAACTGTTTGCCTAAAGTGGAGTTGCTTTGCGCAAAACTTCCCACAACAGAGGTAACGAATAACAGTGCAACGAAAAAAGCTTTTATGATTCCTTTCATAATGGTAAATTTTTCATATAACGAAAATACTTCCGCTATACATGTGTTTTTTTAATTCGTAAACGGGCTTGATAATAATCTTATAGGTAAATACATTATTATTGGCAATTTTACCATTTACCGTTCCATCCCAGCTAAAGTGCGGGTCTGTAGAATGATAGACAATTTCTCCCCAGCGGTTGTAAATAAAAATCTCAAATTCATCAATAATTTTGGTAGTCGTCATGCAGAAAACATCATTCATCCCGTCCATAAAAGTCGGGGTAATGCAGTTCGGTAAATAGATGTCAAGAGGGCAAGTCGGGATTTCGATGATGGCGGTGGCATCGCATTTTCCGTCGTAAGCGCGAACCGAATAGCGTCCGAAGTGATGAATTTCAATGGTTTCCGTTGTTTCGCCGGTGTTCCATAAAATGTTAGGGGCATTGGTTACGGCGGTTAGCAATCCGCTGCCGGTTTCGCAGAGTTCTTCCGTTTGGTTCATAATTTCAACATCAATATTGCTTTGAAGGGTAATAGTGACTTCGGCATCGCCTTGGCAGCCGGAATTATTATATACCAAAACGGAGTAAGTGCCGGGGCTGTTGACTTGAATAGAGGAAGTTGTTTCGCCCGTGTTCCATTGGTAGCCGGCGTAGTTTCCGCCGGGACTCAAAATGACGGGAAATTCCGAATCGGAGCAAAGCGTCAGGTCATTCCCTAAGGAAACTGTCGGTATTGCTGCATAGCTGATCGTCAATTCCACAATGCTGTCGCAGCCGGCAGATGTGGCAATAGTGTCGCGATAAACGCCGGGTGTTGAAAGTGTTATACCATTAAAAAGATAACTCTCGCCGGGGCAAAGCACTACTTGAATGGGAATAGGGTTACTTGGAATAACCGATAACGTTAATTCCAGAACGCTATCACATTCCGAGTCAGTACTCAAAGTGTCCAAATATACACCGGGGGCGGTTAAAATTGTGCCGTTGAAATCATAACTTCCTCCCGGACAAATAGTTGCAGAAATCGGAATCGGGTCAGGCGGCGGAATATTAACGATTGTATATAACGTGTCTTGCATCGCATTCATGCAGTTGTTGACCACTCGGTCAATGACCACCATGACATTATAACTACCGGGTTGTAAGTAGTTATGGGTAACAACATCGCCGATTGCGGTGGAATCATCACCAAAATACCAAGTAATAAAATTATAATTATAGCCGACATCAATGCTAAAATCGATAGGCATATTAAAGCAATACTGTTGATTATCTGGAATATTGGCGGTATTTACATCGTTCACGAAGACCTGATTGGTGAAATTAATGGCGTTAGAACCTACGGAATAAGCGTAAGAGGTAACATTGAGCAATCCATAGACATGGGCAATAAACCCGCTGTCACTTTCTAAGGTATGGGTGGCATGCGCAATCGGCAGACGAGCGAACGAAAAAGTATTGTTGCCGTTCAACGGCATAAATTGTGGTCCAATATTGGTGCCGTCTAACCTGAGCGAATTCACATTAGATGTAGGCGTTACGATATTTACGTAGTGATTGATTACATCACTGTATTCGTAAGTACCGAAAGTTATTCTTTTGATACGTTGTTCAATGGGGTTAATAATCACCATAGCGGGGTCGCCGTTGGTGCCGGCGCAACTTTGCCCTACCAGATACAAATAGGTAATGGCGGGACCGGAGGTTTCAATGAAGCAAGAACCCTCGGTCGATAATAGTTCAAATTCGTATGTACCGCCCGCGTTGAGGGTACTCACCACACTACCGTTCTTTGATACGGTCGTATTGTTATTATAGGCAGTAACCCTGACTCTGTCACGTGAGCGGTCTCGGGAAGTGGTCACTGCAAATTTTGTTCCCCAATAGGCGGTGGGGAGCATCGGTTCATAAATATGGTCGCAATAAGTACATGATATCGGGACATTGGTGCATTTGTGACCGGCAAAAACGACAATTTTTTTGCAGTCACGGGCGATGACCCTAGAACCGGAAAAATCGCCGTTCGCAGATGTTGTTACAAGTTGATAGCAATTTCCCTGATTGAGGGTGACGCTGAACGTACTGCCGGCGGGATTACCTCCGGTAGTGGCTGCCGTTGGAGTAATATCAACGGTAGTGTTGTTTTCCGTCGCCACTATCAAAATCGAGCTGCCGTTTAAATTGGGATTATAAGTCTGAATCAGATATTCGTCAAGAAGTGCGTGCGTTGGCAAAAGATTGGCACCGTCAAAGGATCCGTAGCGGTAGTTCATGGAATAGGCCGAAATGGTGTCGGTAGCCACGATATGCAAGCCCATATAGGAAATTCCAGATTCTGTCGTAACATATCCTTGAGCTTGTGGAATCACTACATCTACTCGTCCGTTATTGGTAAGTGTAAAATTGGTACTCCAGCCGGTTGAGGGGTTTGAAATGGTTCCCGTGCAAGCCCGTTCAGCGGAAAGAATTACGCATATTTCTTCAGGTGTACTGGCAGCCTGCATGAAAGCGAACCAAAAATCACGCCCTTGTGTTGAGGGAACTTGCGCCCGGATTGGGGAATAAATAAAAAATGTTACAATACAAAGTATTGATAATAAGTAATTTTTGTTTGAAAATTTATACAAGTAAGCCTTCATTTAGCAAATTAATTCTTTAACATTAATATGACGCAAAGATAAAAAAAATGTTGCCTCACTTCCACTTTTTTTAAAAAATAAAAAAAAAAACGGAAAGATGTGAATCTTTCCGTTTTTGACAATGAAAAAAAAGATTATCTACCACCTTTTTTTACATTAGTTCCTTCTTTTTTTACTTCTGTTTGAGTGGCATTAACAGTTTTGTCAACTGCTTTTTCAACAGTTTTTTGTACAGTTGTGTTTTCTTTTTGAGTCGTTGTTGCTGGTTTGGTAGCTTTGTCTGTCGGTGTAGCTGCGGTTTCGTTAGCTGCTAATTCAGCTGCAATAGCATCAGCAATAGCTGCAGAATCAGCTTGAGCTTTAGCGATAGAATCTAATCTTGCTTGTTCTGCTACTTGATTCAAAGAATCTTGATTAACGGTAACTTCTTTTTCAGTTTTGGTTCCGCAAGCAACGAATAAACCGGCTGCTAATAATACAAAAAATAATTTTTTCATTTTTTTCTAATTTTAAATTGGTTGATATATTTAAGGTCTAATGATTATTTTGCAGGAACGTATGTTAAAGTGAAGGTGTAAGTTCCGGGAGCTTTTGTAGTTTCTTCGACTTCAGTAAAAGTATAGTTTACTTTTAAAACATCTTCCGTTAATTCAACGACTTTTACACTTTCAACAGCGGCATCATAGAAGAAAGGGATTTGCATATCCATGGTCATTGCATCTTCATTCAAACTGTAACTTCCTATTGAAGATTCGTCTGCGGCTTGGTTATCGCAAACATCGTCACCCGGGTTCATATATTCGAAACCATCTTCTTTGAATGTGATAATGTCGTCTTTTTCGCAATCGAAAACATATCCGTCAAATAAGTTGCCAATTTGGCCACCTCCATTCAAGTTGTATGCAGGTGATGACGTTGCTGTACTTAAAGTCCAACCTTTTTTGATTTGTAACATTTCAGTCATTGTTTTTTCTTTTGTACAAGAAGAGAAAGCAGTTTGTATGCTTGCTTTCTCTTCTTTTGTACAAGAAGAGAAAGCAAGCATACAAACTGCTGCTACTACGATAATACTTAAAGTGCTCTTTTTCATAACTTTATAAATTTTAATTGATAATAGATTTGTTAGAGCAATATTACTATTATTTTTAATATGATTACTCATTTTTCATTTTTTTTAACTTTTTTTATATTTTATTGATATTCAAAATGTTGTATATCATACTTGTTATTTTTTGTTAGTGAGAGAGATATAGGTATAAATCGGATAATGGTCAGAGGTCGGAATGGAAGTTTCAACATGATGGCCGAAAGCGTTATATTGTTTGGAGTGAAGGATATTATCGATTCGGTAGTGTGGCATATTGTTTCCGTGGTAGGTGTGCCCGAGACCTTCGCCACTTTCGCGGAATGAATCGCGCAGGTTATCGGCAATTTTATTGTAGCAATAGGAGGCGGGTGGGTCATTAAAATCACCGCAAACAATGACCGGATAGGGTGAGTTCTGTATGTGTTCAGCTATTATCTTGGCTTGATTCTCCCTTCTTTTGGCAGATTCGGTTAATTTCCGATACAATTTTTTCGCATTCTTTTCAAATGCAGGGTCTGACATGTTGTTTTGGGTGATCTGCTGGCTCACTGAGTAGTCGTTTTTATTAAGATGCAATGAGGTGAGATGAATATCATACACGCGAATGGTGTCGCCACGATACTTAATGTCCACATAGACCGCCGAATTGGAGGAACTATCTGTGATGATGGGTTCCGCATTTACGATTTTGTATTTGCTGAAAACTGCCAATCCAAAGAATTGTTGTTGTTTGATATTATCAGGAAAGTATTGGTAATAAGTTGTTTCGTTATTATCCAATCCCAATATGGACAAAATGGAATCAGTGGTGTGAAAATTTAGCGTTTCGCTCTTATCCCAAAAAAATTCTTGAAAGCAAACGATGTCGGGGTTTCTTTCGCGTAAAAATGAAAATATCATTTTTTTCCCTTTGTTGTCGGCATCATTGTTCTCATTATAATAGCCGAACAGTTGTACATTGTAACTCATTACTTGAATCGTGTTGGGGCAATTTTCCGGCAGAGCTTTCTCTTTCAATTGGAAATGTTTATCAATGGTACTGACATTTAATAGTATGAGTAAAAGAGAAATAAGGCAGTATTTGTAAGAAATAATCAGCCACGCAATCACAAAGGCGAGGTTAATATAAAGGATGAACGGGAAAACAATCCCGCAGCTGACAATGATTCCGGAAAAAGAAGGTGGAACATATTGTGCCAAGAAGGTTAAAAGTAGCCCTGTAGCTGCTATTATGTTCAGTGGCAGCAATATCCAAAAGAAAAACCGTTTAATTCCTATTTTCTTATCCATTTTTATTTTTTGCGATAAAAGAACAGAAAATCTTTTTCTTCTTTCGACAACGAAGCGTAGCCGTCGCGGGCGACTTTATCCAAGATGATGTCCAATTTTTCTTCTTGTTGTCGTTTTTGGGCGTTATAGTCGGCGTCTGACATCGGTCTTGCTTGGTTTGGACGGGAAGAGTAGAATTTGGTTTTTACCTTTTTAGGTTTTGACTTTTGCGCCTGGAGAAGGAGCAGACAGAGTGCCATCAATGAGCCGTAGATTGCGCCGCCAAGGTGTGCAATATGCCCGCCGGCATTATTCGAAGTAATACTTACTAAATCAATGACAATGAATATTAAAGCAATCCATTTCAGTTTTATGCTGCCGATTAGAATGAGGTTGATGGAGTGGTTGGGGCGGTAAATGGCAATGGCAAAAAGAACCGCCATAATGGCACCGGACGCCCCCATAACAATGGCTTGCGGCATGATACTCACAAAAACAGGAAAAATATTGTAGGCAAACATATATAGCAAATTTCCACAAACTCCGCCAACAAAATAGGTAATCCATAATTGCTTGTTAGTTAAGTACTGCAAAAATATCTTCCCCGCCACATAAAGCATCAGCATATTAAAAAAGATGTGTCCGAGAGAGGCATGGGAAAAAATGCTCGTAATGATGGTCCACGGATGGTACAAAAAACTCGTTACATCTGCCGGAAAAGAGATGAAAAGAATCAGTATTTCGGCAAAATTAGTATCGTTCAGAAATAAATAACCGACCAAATAGAAGATAAATCGGAGAACTACAAAGAGTAGATAGATGGAGATATTGATCAGTATCAGACGATTTAGAGCCGAATTATCGCGCAAAAAATCGATAAAACGTTCTTTGAGTGAGCGTCGTGGACGAAATAAGCTGGAAAAACCGTTTCTTGAAAACATTGTACAATATTAATAATAGTATTCTTGATTTCGATTCTGCCGGTTTCGTTCTTGTTTTCGCCAAATCAGAATCAGAATGAAGCCAAAGAGCATGCCTCCCAAGTGCGCAAAGTGTCCCACGCCGTCTTGTGTACCGGTAACACCGTAAAACAATTCCAACGCGCCGTATGCAATCACGAACCATTTTGCTTTGATGGGAATCAGGAAGTATAAGTAAATCCGTGAGTTAGGAAACGACATACCGAAAGCCAACAACAACCCAAATACAGATCCGGAAGCTCCGATAATATTCGGTAAATTCAAAAAGTAACTCCTATATTCTGATAAAAAAACCGTTGCGTCATTGAGCAATAATGTCTCATTTTCGTTAGGAAATTGTTGGTAATGATCAAGTGAACTTTTAAATGTTATGAAATCGGAATATATTCTACCGGAATATTCGCTGATTTGAAAAGTGTGATTCTTAATCACCGAACTTAGATTTTCCATCGTCGGAGCGTCCAAGAAAGTATTAATCACAGATAATTCGGGGAGCATTTGGAAACTGAGAATGAGATAATGAGCGAGACCCGCGCCGATGCCCGTGATGAAATAAAAAATTAGAAATTTCTTGGTTCCCCACATATTCTCTATCGGTGCACCGAACATCCACAACGCAAACATATTGAAAAACAGATGCCCGAAATCGTTGTGCATGAACATATAGGTCAGCGGCTGCCAAACATGAAAATCGGTCGCCCCAAAATAGTGCAATCCAAGGAGTGCGTCCAAATCAATATTGATTTTCCACAGTACTATTTTTAGTAAAAAAAACAAGGCATTGAGAATGAGCAAATTTTTGACCACAGGGGGTAAAATCCTGAAACTTCCTATCCGAATATTATCACTCATGAAACCTTCTATTTATGATTCTTACTTAGTTTTTGGGGCTGCAAAAATAACGATTTTTCTTGACATTTTGTTTATTGGGGGAGTTGCTTTCGCTCATATTCAACTGTCTGATACAGAATAACATCAAAGGGTTTTTGTTTCTGCTGCGATTCTTTTAATAATGTTGAATACCAATTTTTGTCGCTTAAAATCATGTTTAAAGTCGTTATTTCGGTCTCTTCCTTGTACGTGTTGTCTAACGCCTGAAGTGCTTCTTCAATGAAATTCCACCCGAAATTGTAAAGGTTCGCATCCGTTATCATCAATAAAATCAAATCTTGATTTTGAATCAATTCTTTGAGAGAAGATTTGTCGGCATACTGAATGTTGGGGTCGAAAATATGCGGATACACGGCTTTGTTATAATACCAGAAAATATTGTCTTTAAATAAGTTATAAGAAATTCCGCTATTGTATATGCTCCAATAGTAGCTATCGCCAACGGTCAAAGTGCGGGGTTGGGTGTGTCGGGAAGTATCATTTTGAAAAGAATAAATCGGAAAATACATTTTTTCATGGGGCAGTTCACAAAGTAAATTCATGGGCGGTTCCATGTCAAAATCCAAATCTTTGTTCATCGTGGAACTGCTGTCGCCTACTTGTGTAAAATCGGGCAAATCTATATCGCATTTATTTTCAATAAATTGTGCGAGTTGCTCCGTGGCAACCCACAGCCCATAGCTGCTCCAATGCACTCCATATTTCGAATACAATAGATGAGGAGAATTCTGCTTTTTTTTCAAAAAATAGTCGTTTAAGTCCAAATAATCTACCTTTTCTTGGTTGCAAAAACGGACAAATTGCTCATAATTACTCACATCCTTGATTTCGGGGTGGTATCGGTCGGGAATTTCAGCCGGACTGAAGTGCGCTTTCCCCGGTTCAAAGACCAATAACATCGTTACGCCATATTTGTCTTTCAAAAGACGTTGCAGCCGTTTTAAAAGGATTACTTTTTTCTGAATGTAACGGTCCCCAATATAATTACGTCCCAAATACTCGGTAATGTACATTTCTTCATAAAAATTATCGTGCTTCCCTAAAACCAATTTTTCAGCATTTGTGTATCTAAACAATCTGAAATTCAATTCGTTATTAAATCGAATCCAATGATTGGAGAACCCGATATTTTGCTTAATGATTCTTTCAATTTCAGTTTGGAATCCACCTTCCCAATAGTGATTCCACGAAATACTGTCTTTGATGATATTTTTGTTTTCAGCACTGACACCGTACAATTCACGTCCCCTCATGGAGGGAATAAAACTTACAATCATTGGCAAAAACATCAAAAGAATGATAAAAACGAAGAATATTTGTGACAGACTAATTCTCTTTTGAGCCATTTTGAGATTGATTTTTTAAAACATAAAAGTTTCATAATGAACGAGATTAATATTAAAATATTATTCTAAAAATTTTTTTTTTCAAATCGATATTAGTAATAAAAAAAAGTGTATTTTTGCAGCCTCAAACACAATCGAGCGGTGCTATAGCTCAGTTGGTAGAGCAACGGACTGAAAATCCGTGTGTCACTAGTTCAATTCTAGTTAGCACCACTCCGAAAAGCTGCTTTTTTAGGCAGCTTTTTTTTGTTTTCTGTCATGATAGTTCCGCAATTTTGCGATTGTAGGCGCTGATAAGAGATGCAAAGTAACTTTTTTACAAAAATCGGGGTCGTAAATGAAAAACTTCATGTATTTTTGCCGTTGGGTTGAAGAGATGGAGTTCATTATCCTGTAGTTGAAGTGTAAATTTTAATAATCGCATAATAAGTTGAATATGAAAAAGTTGGTTGTTTTGTCGGGCGCCGGTGTGAGTGCAGAAAGCGGAATTAAAACTTTTCGGGATAGCGACGGATTATGGGAAAATTACAACGTTGAAGAAGTCGCTTCGATTGATGGCTGGTACCGAAATCCGGAATTAATGGTGCAGTTTTACAACGAACGGCGCAGACAGTTGGCAACAACAGAACCGAATGAAGCTCATCAAATAATAGGCGAATTAGAACAATATTATGAAGTCGTTGTAGTGACGCAAAATGTTGATAATCTGCACGAAAGAGCCGGCTCATCACACGTTATTCATCTCCATGGCGAGCTGACGAAAGTGTGTAGTGAAAATGGGAAAAAATGTGTCGAAGAGATCGGCTATCGCGATTTGCGCTATGGCGAAAAGGCCGCTGACGGTCACTTTTTGCGACCTTTTATCGTTTGGTTTGGGGAAGATGTTCCCCTGCTTTCGCGCGCTGCCAAGGAGATTGAATCCGCCGACATTCTAATCATCATTGGTACTTCACTGAATGTCTATCCCGCTGCTTCGCTCATTTACAGTGCTCCCGTACATTGCTCCATTTATTTGGTGGATCCGAATGAAGTACAACCCGTTGCACGTCAGGTAGAGTTTATCAAAGAACCCGCTACTGTAGGAATGAGAATACTAAAAGATAAGTTAACTTAATGAAAATAACGATGTTAGGAACCGGAACCTCGCAAGGTGTTCCGATAATTGGCTGCCAATGCCCCACTTGCATGTCTGTTGACCCGCGCGATAAACGTCTGCGTACCTCCGCCTTGGTCGAAATTGATGGAACTCATATCTTGATAGATGCCGGTCCCGATTTGCGACAACAACTCCTCCGATGTCATACCTCTCAGTTGGATGCGGTTTTGTTCACCCATGAACATAAAGATCATACCGCAGGTTTGGACGACGTGCGCCCGATTAACTTTTTAATGCACTGTACATTAAATATTTACGGACTGCAGCGCGTCATGAATGTCATCAAACGCGATTACGATTATGCTTTTAAAACCTGCAAATACCCGGGCGTTCCTGAACTAAAAATCAATACCATTACTACCGAGCCCTTTTTTATTAATCAAATAGAAATAATCCCCATTTCGGTTAAACATTTAACCCTTCCCATCTTGGGCTATAGGATCGAAAATTTCGCATACGTCACTGACGCAAGTTTTATTACTGAAAAAGAAAAACAGAAATTGATGGGATTAGATGTGTTAATAATCAATGCGTTGCGTGTAAAAGAACACTATTCTCATTTTAACTTGGCACAGGCGTTGGCAGTGATTGAAGAGGTGAAACCCAAAGCTGCCTACCTCACCCATATCAGTGACCAATTGGGGAAACACAGCGAAGTAGCTCCCACGCTCCCGGAAAACGTTTTCTTGGGAATAGACGGCTTAACCATTACCCTTTAAAAATATTATTCATGAAGCAATACGAATTATACCCGTCACCTTGTTATGTGATGTTTGAAGAATCCTTGGAAGCCAATCTGCAACTGTTGGATTTGGTGCAGCAAAGTGCCGGCGTTTCCATTATTTGTGCGCTGAAAGGTTTCTCTTTTTGGCACTCTTTCCCCTTAATTAAACACTATTTGCGAGGCGCAACAGCAAGTTCCTTGAACGAGGCGCGCCTGATTTCGGAAGAGATGGGCTGCGATGCCCATACCTACGCCCCGATTTATATTGACGAAGAGTGGGAGGATATCATGCTGTATAGCAGCCATATAACCTTTAACTCGATGAGTCAATGGCAACGCTTTCACGAAAGTGTCAAAAAATTCCCTAAGAAAATTAGCCTCGGTTTGCGCGTGAATCCGCAATATTCGGAAATAAAAACCGACCTTTATAATCCGGCTATCGCGGGTTCCAGATTGGGAATCATAGCCGACAATATGCCCGAACATCTTCCGGAAGATATTGAAGGTCTGCACTTTCACGCACTTTGCGAAAACGACAGCCACGCACTTGAAAATTGTCTGAAGTCGTTCGAAACCCGTTTTGGACATCTTATCAAAGAGTGCAAGTGGGTAAACATGGGCGGCGGTCATTGGATTACTGAAAAAAATTATGATATTCCGCATTTAATAGAAATTTTAAAAGATTTTAAAAATCGCTACCCAAATTTGGAAGAGGTGATTTTGGAACCCGGGGAGGCAGTGGGCTGGCAAACCGGAGTATTGGTTTCTACTGTGGAGGATATTGTTGAAAATCAGGGTGTTAAAATTGCCATGTTAAACATTTCGTTTTCGTGTCATTTGCCCGATTGCTTGGAAATGCCCTACAAACCTACTGTTCTGGGGGCAAGTGAACCTGATGCCAACAGCAAATTTGTCTATCGGCTGGGGGGCTGTTCCTGTTTAGCCGGCGACAATATCGGTATGGGTGACTTCGCCTTTTCGGAGCCCCTGGAAATCGGCGACCGCATTGTCTTTGACGATATGATTCATTATACCATGGTAAAAACCACTTTCTTCAATGGCGTTCGTCACCCCGCCATCGGCGTAGTCAAACATGACGGTGAGTTTATTTTGCTCTCGCAACCCGACTACGAAGCGTACAAAGCCAAGTTGAGTTAGTGGCAAACTCAATAGAAAAAAATTGCAGAAAACAAATAAAATGTTCCAACTGTTTTTGATGATAATTATTCTCTGATTTTTTCATAGTAACAAAAAAATCACTATCTTTGCACGCAAATTTTTCACAAAATAAACGATGTAGATAAGAATCTAAAACATTTATAAACATTAAATTAATCAATTTATCATGAACAACTCAAATTTCATTTTCAGAGAACCCAAGAATGAACCGATTTACGCTTATGCACCCGGGTCACCGGAACGCAAGCTATTACAAGAAGAATTGGAACGTCAGTATAATCAGACGATTGAGATTCCGATTATCATTGGAGGCAAAGAAGTAAAAACCGGAAATATGGGCAAAGTAACCATGCCTACAGAACATGGACATGTTTTGGCTACTTACCATAAAGTTGGCGAAAAAGAGGTGAAAATGGCAATAGAAGCCGCCATGTCTGCAAAAAAACAATGGGAAAATATGCCATGGATTGAACGTTGCTCCCTGATGATGCGCGTTGCCGAACTCCTTTCGAAGAAATATCGCAATTTGTTGAATGCCGCTACGATGCTCGGACAAGGCAAAAATCCGTTCCAAGCTGAAATTGACTCTGCGTGTGAAGCTATTGACTTCTTGCGTTTTAACTCATATTTTGCCTCCAAAATTTATGCGGAACAACCTATTTCTGACAATAGCAATATCAACCGTATCGAATACAGACCGTTAGAAGGTTTTGTATATGCCATTACCCCGTTTAATTTTACGGCTATTGCTTGTAACTTAAATATTTCACCGGTATTAATGGGCAATGTTACCCTTTGGAAACCGGCAACCACTGCCATTTTATCCAATTATTATTTGATGAAAGTTTTCAAAGAAGCCGGCATTCCTGACGGCGTTATTAACTTCTTGCCGGGCAGCGGCTCCGTCATCAGTGACGTTGTTTTTGCTTCTCCCGACTTTGCCGGCGTGCATTTTACCGGAAGTACTTCTACTTTCAACGCCTTCTGGCAAGCCATCGGCAAAAATATCAACAGTTACAAAACTTATCCAAAAATCGTGGGCGAAACCGGCGGTAAAGATTTCATCTTTGCACATAAAAGTGCCGATTACAAACAGTTGGCAGTAGCGATCCTCCGTGGTGCTTTTGAGTATCAAGGACAAAAATGCTCCGCCGCTTCCCGCGCTTATGTTCCCAAATCATTATGGAATGATACATTTGCCTATATCAAAGAGATGATGCAAACCGTTAAAATGGGCGATGTTCGCACATTCTCCAACTTTATTAACGCTGTTATTGACGAAAAATCTTTCGACAATATTGCCGGCTACTTGGAAAGAGCCAAAAAATCCCCGGATGCTGAAATCGTCATGGGCGGAAATTGCGATAAATCGGTTGGCTACTTCGTTGAACCTACCATTATCATAGCCAAAGCTCCCAAATACGAATCTATCGCTGAAGAAATCTTCGGACCCGTGATCACGGTTTATGTTTACGAAGATGACAAATACACCGAAACATTGCACTTATGCGACGAAACTTCACCCTACGCATTAACCGGTTCTATCTTAGGGACAGACCGTTACGCTTTGAATGAAGCTTTCGATATTTTAAGATATGCCGCCGGTAATTTCTATATCAATGATAAACCAACCGGTGCAGTAGTCGGCAACCAACCTTTCGGTGGCGCACGTGCTTCCGGTACCAACGACAAAGCCGGCAGCTCCTTGAACCTCTACCGCTGGATCAGCCCACGAGTTATCAAAGAAACACTGCTTGCTCCCACTGAATACGGTTATCCGTTTTTAGGATAATATTGCACTTTTAACAAACAAAAGTCGAGTAGTAGCAAACTGCTCGACTTTTTTTTGTTAAATAATATAATGAATGATTGTTATTAATTTTTAATCGCCTATTAATGAAATGAATAGAAATTATTTAAAAATCTTTATAAAAAACGGCAGATAGTATCTGTGGAATAAAAAAAAATCTTATTTTTGCCACTTCAAATGATGATAATTAAGACGTTCTTCAAACACTTCCAACACAAGAAAAGCGAGATGCAGTTTGATTCTTAGCAAATAATAAAGTATTGGAGTATGAAAAAGTGTGTGTTTGTACTATTTCTATTGGTAACGATAAATGGATTTTCGCAACACAATCCGCCCGGTCAGCCGCATCGTTCTTTGTCGGCAACGACCTCAGGCACTATTAACACCGATTGTATGGGGCAGGGTTGCTTTTACGATGGACCTACTATTCTTATCAATGAGGTGATGTTGTCACCGTCAACGGGTGATGGTTCGATTTATGACAGTGACAATACCCGCAGGGGCGAATGGATAGAGTTGTACAATCCGCATAAGTGTGAGTCGGCAGATATATCTTGCTATTTTTTAGGGAATAATGCACCGGAAGGCTCCAATTATGGGGGTGGTTTTTCAATTCCGCCGGGGACGGTTGTTCCGCCGCAAGGTTTTGCACTTGTGCGGGGGATGAACGCACCTGCCGTACCCGCCAATTTGTTGGTGCAAAATGGTGGAAATGTAGTGGAAATCATAGTAAATGGCAGGTTGTGCATGGAAGGAAACACCCGATTGTGGTTCCCTAACGCCGGCGGCTGGTTTGCCTTCTACGATGCCAATGGAGTTCCGCAAGATGCTATTTCCTGGGCAAGCCAGAGTAACTCATGTATGTCGTGTTCCCCTTGTACTCCAATCAATTCCGATTGCGGTTATAGCGGTGTTTTAGCCGCTTACAACAGTATTCCGGCTGCACGTAAAAATATAATTAGCAGCTCTGTCCCAACATCAAATCGCACTTTTAGCCGAATTCCAGACGGTGGTGCATGGTCATACAATTCGCCTACTATTGCAACGTATGCCGATTGCAATTCCAACTGCGTGGATCCACCCGTCATCACTTGCAACGGCACAGCTACCGTAACTGTAACCGGCGGCGTTCCCCCATACTCTTATCAATGGAATGATGCCATGTTCCAAACCACGCCAACTGCCCTGGGCTTGTGCGAAGGTACCTATTCTGTTACCGTGACCGACGCCATGATGGATACCGTGACCGCAACGTACACCGTCACCAATTTCGTGCCCACCGTTTCGCACCCCAGTTCCATCTACTGCATGAGCGATTCTTTTGCCGTGGTTCAGGGCGGAACCCCATTAGGCGGCATTTATGAATGTGAATACCTGGAAGACAGCGTCATCTTTTTTGACGATAACATCGCCCATTATGACCTTACTTATACCTATACCGATACCAACGGTTGCAGTGCTTCCGCCCCTTTTACTATAACTGTTAATCCCGTTTATCATACCGTAATTTACGACACCATCTGCCAATATGACGGCTATTATTTATACGGATTCACCATTTCATCGCAAGAAACCGAAATCCCTGGCGACTTTACAGAAATACAATTAGCCCAAACCATCAACCATTGCGACAGTATCATTACGCTGCATTTAACCGTTCATCCCAGCGAAACCTTTGTCTTTGATGATTCAATCTGCCATAATCAAGCATTTAGCAACTACGGATTTAATTTCCCTGCCGATTCTTTACCTTTAGGAAATCAACAATTTACCCGTATTTTTCAAAATCAGTTTCAGTGCGATAGTACCGTCATCTTAAACCTGACCGTTTTGCCGGTTTATGATTTGTATGAGGAAGTAAGTATTTGTAAAAATATGACATATCAACAAAACGGATTCAACATTTCTGCCGATACACTCGAAGTAGGCACCTACGAATGGCGACATCAAACAGTGACCGCTGTTGGCTGCGATAGCTCATTTACTCTCACTTTGCATATATTCCCCACTCATTTAGAGACTTATACCGACACCATCTGCCAAGGAGAAACTTACGATTTGCATGGCTTTCACCTGACTTCTAACGAAACCGGTTTCACCGGCGACTTTGTTCATACGCAAAATCTGTCCAATATTTATGGCTGCGACAGCATTATTATTCTGAATCTGTTGATAACATCAAGTCCCGACGTGGATTTTCTTCCCTCGCCCGAGCGACTGATTCTGTCGGAAGGCGGGCTCGTCGATTTTATCAATTTGACCGATATTTCGCAAATCACCGCGGGCGAAATCTATTCTTGGCTTTGGGATTTCGGAGATGGAAATAGCGAAACGACAGACAATTATAATCTCCAACACACTTATGAATCATGGGGAGAATACTTGGTAACGCTGACCTTGACAACCTCTTTCGGCTGCTCAAAACAGATATCTCACTATGTGTTCGTGGAGGCTGACTTAGAATTTCCCAACATCATTACGCCCAATGGGGACAATTTTAATGACGTTTTTGCCGTTATTAATCTCAACCCTTCTACGCCCAATTTATTTTCAGTTTACGATCGGTGGGGAAAGAAGGTTTATGAAAAAGAAAATTATCAAACATATATTAAAGATGACATTCTATACAACGCCGAACAGGGATTTAATGCTGAAAACTTATCCGATGGCGTTTATTACTATGTGTTTCATTATGAAGGATATACAAAAAATATCGAATATCAAAGCTCTTTAACGATACTACGCGATGTCAAATAATGCGATTGAGATTTGTAACCTGACATTTGGTTACACACAAAAAGAAGTTTTTCAACAATTATCGCTTTCGTTTGCGGAAGGCGATTTTTGTGCGATGATTGGTCCTAATGGTTCGGGCAAGACCACGTTGCTCAAAGCCATCGCCGGCATATTATCGCCCAAGGTTGAAAGTAATGTATTGATCTATAATAAATTAATTAAAAATTACTCTCGAAATGCGCTGGCGCAAAAGTTAGCTTTCGTGGCTCAGCGGCAAGAAGTGGTTTTCGATTTTTCGGTCTTTGATACGGTCATGATGGGGCGAAATCCATATCAAAAACGCTGGGATAGTGGCAGTAAGAATGATGAAGATATTGTAACCAATGTTTTGCAACAGACCCGTCTTTGGCATTTACGGGAGAGGATGTTGGCACATTTGAGCGGCGGCGAGATGCAGCGGGTGATGATTGCGCGCGCAATGGCACAGCAAACTCCCATTTTACTCTTAGATGAACCGCTAGCCAATTTGGATATCGCCCATAAATTTGAAATAATGGACATTTTGAAAGAGCTCAATCAAACCAATCATACCACTATTCTTATTATTTTACACGATTTTTCATTTGCCAAACAATATACTGACAAAACCTTGCTATTAAACGAAGGAAAAGTAGAACTATTCGCGGAAAGTTCCTCCGTGATTACCACTTCCCATATTCAGCAAGTCTTTAATCTTTCTACTGAATATCAAGTAGATGAATGGGGAAATATTAGGCGAGAGGGAAGATAATACAATGCGAACCTCTTATATTAAATAGCCTTATTTGACTTGAAGAGTTTGTCTGATTTTAGACGTGAGAATATCAATCCCTTTTTCATTATGACCGCCAATCGGAATAATAATGTCGGCTAAGCGTTTTGTGGGTTCGATAAAAGATTCGTGCATCGGTTTCACGAACATTTGATAGTGGCGGATTGATTTATCCAGGCCGCGACCTCTTTCGTGGACATCTCTTTTGATGATGCGTATCAGTCGTTCGTCTGCGCCGGTATCCACAAATACTTTTAAATCAAGGATATCTGCTAATTGTGGGTCTGTAAAGATTAAGATTCCTTCCACGATGAGAACCTCGCTTGGGTAAATGGAAACGGTTTCTGCGCCGCGCCGACAGGTCACGTATGAATAGGTTGGCATTTGTACGGTTTTTCCTGCTTTTAACGCCTCAATATGCTCCACCAACAATCCAAACTCAATTGCCGACGGGTGGTCAAAGTTAATTTTTTCCCGTTCTTCCTGGGTTAAGTCGCCCAAGTCTTTATAGTACGCATCTTGCGACAAAACACTAACTTTACCTCGCGGAATTGATCTAATAATTTTATGAACTACCGATGTTTTGCCGGAACCTGACCCGCCGGCTATACCAATAACCAACATATTTTTTTATTTTTTACAACGATTCTTTCAACAAAATATTGCTTGATTTGATGCAAAACAAGCATGCAAAATTTTTTCAAGCAATAAAACAGAAATATCAGCGTTAAAAAACGATGTTCTTACTTTTGCAACGCACTATCAATAAGAAATTTCAATGAATTTATATACGCATAAAAAAAGATGGAAATGGTTGCTGTTTTTTTCGGCATGCATTGCTTTTATTGTGATTATTTATTATTCAAACCTTCTGCTGAAAGAAATTGCACATGAAGAACGAAAGAAGGTGAATTTATGGGCGGATGCCATCACCCATAAAGCACAATTGGTAAACTACACAACGCATTTTTTTGAAAGTATTAAAAATGAAGAAGGGAAACGTGCCTCGCTATTAGCCAAGACTTTACAAAAAGTTTATGATGCTCCGATGGACGAAGACGTCACTTTTTATTTGGAAATAATTCAAAATAATACCACGATTCCGACTATTTTAACACAAGAAGACGGAACTATCGATAATAGTATTAATGTAACGGAAGAGGTGAGCCGAATGAAAAATATTTCGGAGTTAGGCACACAACTCAAGGAGTATGATAATATTAAATTAGAATATGATAAGGGACAATACGTTTACGTTTATTTCAAATTATCGCAAATTTATGCCGATTTACGTTCTTTTTTAGAAAATTTACAGCAATCTTTCTTTGAAGAAGTGGTGATCAACACGGCTTCTATTCCGGTCATCATCACCGACAGCACCGAACGAAACGTGATACTTGCCGGTAATATTGATTCTTCAGGCTTTCACTCGCCTCGTGCTTTAGCGAATACCATCGCGAAAATGAAATCGGAAAATAATCCCATCCGTATTGACCTTCCCGAAAGGGGCACTTGCTACGTTTTTTATGAAGAATCATCGGTACTAACGCGACTGCGTTACTTCCCGTACATTCAATTCTCCATCATTCTTGTATTTGCGATCACTGCCTATTTATTATTTAGTTTTGCACGACGGTCGGAGCAGAATCGCGTATGGGTGGGAATGTCCAAAGAAACGGCACATCAATTGGGAACGCCCATTTCCTCGCTGATGGCATGGAACGAACTCCTGAAAGAAACCGATGTGGACCCCGCCATTTTGGGCGAAATGGATAAAGATGTCAAACGCTTGGAAACCATTGCTCAGCGTTTTTCCAAAATTGGCTCTGTCCCCGAATTACACAACGAAGAAATTGTCCCTATCATCGAAAATTTCGTTTCATATCTGCAAACCCGAATCTCTACCCAGACGAAAATTTGTTTTAATTCGCAAGTAAATCATGATTTACAAATTCCCATCAACCGGTATTTATTTGAATGGGTCATTGAGAATCTGTGCAAAAATTCGGTGGATGCCATGGAAGGCGCAGGAAGCATCACTTTAGTTTTGAGTGAAGATGAAAAGCATCTGTATCTGGACATTACCGACACGGGTAAAGGCATTTCACCCAAAAAACAAAAAACCATTTTTAAACCGGGCTATACTTCGAAAAATCGCGGCTGGGGATTAGGACTCACGTTAGCGCAACGAATCATCAAGGATTATCATAAGGGAAAATTATTCGTTAAAAACTCGGTCTTAGGAAAAGGAACCACTATGCGGATTGTACTTTCAAAATAGATCAAAATATATGATAAAACGATTTGCACTTTTTGTAATTATATCATTTTCAATTTATTATGGATTCTCTCAAGAAGTACAATGGGAGATGGACACGGTCAAAAAATATGAAGTCCCCGTTGGATTATGCAGTTGGGAAGAGTTAAAAGGACACGAGTTTTATAATGAAATGAGTGAGCAATATGCCCAATACCTACCTAATCCAAAGGTAATGGAAGAATTATCGAAGCAGTTATTTGCAACTTCGCTGCATGTGGATATTTATTTTGGCGCGTGGTGCGGCGATTCGCGTGAACATGTTCCCCATTTTATGAAAATTCACGATGATTTGCTAAATAATTTCGGTATTCTTCTTGATTATCAAATTATTGGATGTAATCGAGAAAAAGAGTGTGGCGCGACGAATGATGAAATAATTGAATATGTACCCACATTGATCATTTATAAAGTAGATGATTCCGGAAATTATCCAATTGGGAAGATTATTGAGACCCCGGAAATAACGTTAGAAGAGGATTTATTGAAAATTCTCCATCCATAGCGTTGAAGTTCCGTTTCTTAAGGCTGAGGTAAGGAGTGATAATCTTCTTTTTTGATTTGATAAAGGGCTTCCCGCACCCATTCTCCCATCACGATTTTTTCAAAATATCTCACAAATTGCATGCCGGTTTTTTGCGCCACACGCATGGAAGGAAGGTTCTTACAATGCATGTAACTTATTATTAAACTGTAATTTAAAGTATTAAAGGCATCATCCAAACAAGCTCGAGCAGCTTCCGTGGCGTAGCCGTTTCCGCAAAAGTCGGGTCGAATATGATAGCCAATTTCCGGTAGCAGGGTTCCTTCAATATTTTGCATCGTAATTCCGCAATCGCCAAGAAAAGTGTTATCCTCTTTGCGAATGACTGCCCACAAACCATGTTGATATTGTTGATAATTGGCGATATTCCACGCAATCCATTCTTTTACTTTTTCCACCGAAAATGGCGCAGGATAATATCTCATGGAATCGACATTTCCCAATACTTTCATCAATTCCGGTTGGTCGTCCGGAATCATTTCCCTCAGCACTAATCTTTGGCTTTCCAAGATCAATTTCATGGAGTCAATATCTTTTACAAATAAATATTTTCCTTATTGATAACCGGTTGGGCATAAATGAGCAGAAAAATATCGCGCAATTCATCGTAATCGCCTATTAATGAATGTAATCCATTGTCCATATATTCAATAAAAGCACTCTTTTCACTTTCCGAATAGAAATCGTGGTATTTATAAGATTTTGCCCACAAGTCGTGAGCGATATAATTGGTTTTCCATAATTGATAATTGGCATAAACGCGATTATCAATGATTTGTGCCAATTTTTGATATTTGTTGTTTTTTCCCAATTGATCACAAAACAGTAATTCCTCATTGGTAATGCTGTCGGCAGCAACCAAATGAATGTGTCCTTTGGGTTGTCGGATGCCCTGCAGGATGCTGTTTAAATCTTCACCGGGAGCTTTTTCGTATTTTTGATATTTAGTGACGAATAGTTCTTGAGTTTTCAAAAAGTCGCAGGGTTCATATTCGTATGAAATTACCAATGGGGTGATATTGAGTTCTGCAAGATTATCCACAAAAGGTTTTTCGCTGCTGATAGCGAACATTTTAAGCACTGCCATTTCGGTTTTGTCATTTCCGTCCTTGGTTCTGCCATTGCGTTGAGCTATCCAAACAGATTGTTTTTTTTGGGTGATGGCGTAGCGCATATACGAAGACACTTCGATAGAATTTTTGTAGAAATCGCGAATGTTTCCGCCACGCACAATACGGAACATCTTGTTCATTTTCCCAATGTCAATCACAATTTCGCCCTTCATTAAATTACTGCCGAAAGTGATTTCGGAAGTATCCAAATCAAATTGGAACAACACAATTTGAAGGATGGCAGCGTCCAACAGAATATCGCGATGATTTCCGATAAACATTCCTTTTTTATTGTTGGACAATTTCTCGAAGCCCTGTGTTGACAAACCGTCGGAGGTCATATTAACGATGGAATGAATGGCTTTTTGCATCACTTGCTTCTGAAATTGCTCAACAGTTTGAATTTGCAGGAATTGTTTTTTATAATCTTCAAAATCAACTGAGGGAAAAAGATAAGCAATAATCTGAGAAAAAGCTGGATTATCGGCGACTCTGCGCACGGCAGCGGGTATTTCGGCATCGATGTAAGGGCGGGTTTTCTCAAAAATATTTTTCATAAAAGATATGTTGTCTAAGTAGCTGTTTTTAAAAGAATTAACATGATTTCTTTTGTAAAAGCATTGTATTTTTACAAGATTTAATAAGTTTTTCGAGTTCCATAAATAAATTATGTTCCATTTGTTGAAGGGTAAATAGAGTGTCGGACAATTCCATCAAAATTTCTTGAGTAATGACGGTTCCTTCGCGGGAGTATCTTCCGGTGATGAGCGAAACGGTGCGCCATGTATCTGCGATTTTAACCATTTGTTGAGAAAGGGTGAGGAATGATTCGTTATTAAAAATAGTGGCAGTTTCTTTAAGGAAATCGGCGTAGATATAACGATAGCCGGAGCCGCCGGAGCCAATTTCCAGCATTCTGAAAAACCAAAGAAATTGGGTTCGCATCTTTGTCGGCTTAAAATGTGCCGCGCGTTTGCGTAAATATTTTGCCAAGACACCGATTCCATGCGTCCCGTTCAAAGGAATGGGAGAACGAAGCATACTACTACAAGTTTTTTCGATGCCTTTAATGATTGCTTCTTGGATAGGAGGCGGCGTGGAGGGCATTTCACTGACATAATACAACTGACCGGAGATACAGGGCAGCGACATATTAAACCTTGCATTTTGCAAGTCATCGGGGGAGATGGTTTTTAACTCGCCTGTTTTCCCCAAATTATCAACAACTTTGTAAAGCCCATTTTCCTTTTTAACGACCAAAACGCTATGTCCGTTAAATCCAAATCTTTCATATTGAGATAGATACATTAAATCCTTCACAGATGTCAGCACACCTACGGGAATATTCTGACTGAGCAGCCGGTCTAATTCCCGCATTGATTTTTTCTGCTGAAAATATGCAAAATATTTATATGTATAGGGGATTTTCATTCTTTTGAAGAAATTTCGGCAAATACTTCCATGCGGAGGTCTGGCAACCAAAACGTGAGACCCCTGATATTTGATGATAGAGACGTAGGCGAACATAATGCCGGAACCTATACCCAAAATCATTGGCTCGCTAATTTCGTAGCCGTGATAATGTAGAATATTCCGAACAGTTCCTGTTTCGCAATGAACAGGCTCTAAAATATCAAATTCTTCCATTAATGGTATGATTTGTAAATCATTTATAATCAGTGTTTATCAAAAAAACGACTTTTGTAATTCAAGACGGCACTTCTTCAAACTGCTTGTACAAAAGTAGCGGCAAAAATACACAATTCTTCCGAATTATGGGAGGACTTATGTTTGTTCATAAAATTTATTGTATGAATAATAATCAGAGAATTGAGTCGATGATTAGTCAGTTCTTTAACATCCTTAATCCTTGATTTTTCTTTTATCAATAAATTTAATGGGTTTGCGTTTTATTTCGGGCATTTGTATTTTTCTGATGGTATCTATATCATCGAAAATGATATCTGGTGCGACACGCAGTTTGGCGCGAAACCTGTCTTTTAAATCTTTGACCATTTCTTCATCGTTAGGGAGGCGACTTCCGATTTTGACGGTAACTTGATCGGTGCCGATTTCGTTTGAACAAACTTCGACGATGTAATTTTCCACATAATCCACATTATCCAACACATCGAAAATGGTAGCGGGATATAGTGTTGTTCCTTTCAGTTTAATCATTTGGTTTTTGCGACCGATGATCGGGCTGATGCGCATTGAGGTTCGTCCGCAGCTGCACGGTTCGTAGTGGAATTTTGCGATGTCGCCGGTTTTAAAACGCAACAACGGCATTCCTTCGACGCCTAATGTAGTGATGGTTAGTTCACCGATTTCGCCTTCCGCGACAACGTGGTTTTTTTCGTCCAATAGTTCGCAAATAATCAGTTCGGGGTGATGATGTCCGCCCATTCCGGCTTTGCACTCGCCAAAAGTGGTGCTCATTTCGGTAGATGCGTAGGTGGAATAGAGGTCAATATCCCATTTTTCCTTAATGTTTTTTCCTAACAGGTTTAATGAAAAATCTTGTTCGCGCAGATTTTCGCCGATGCAAATGGCTTTTCTAATAGACGAATTGCGATAGTCGATGCCGTGTTCTTCGGCGTAATTGATTATTTTTAAGATAAAAGAGGGGACGCAAACGATAGCGTTGGGCTTAATGCGATTGATGGTGTCCCATTGCAGTTCGGGGATTCCGTTGCCCACTCGAATGACACTTGCCCCCATTTTGCGAATGCCGAGGAAATAGGCTAAGCCAGCCATAAACCGTTTGTCGATGGTGGTCATCAGTTGATAGATTTCGCCTGGGTAGCCCGAAGCACACGTAAAAGAGATGGCTTCGTTGTATGCCAATCGTTCCAAGTCGTGGTCTGTCATGGCAAAAGTGGTCGGGTCGCTCAATGTGCCGGAAGTAGTGATATAATCTACAATTTTTGATTTATCTACGCAATAGAAATCTTCGTTGTGTAGCTGCAAGTCCTCTTTTTGCGTAGTCGGAATTTGCTGTAGATCTTCCAATGTTTTTATTTTGGAAACATCAATTTTGTGTTGCTGAAACAATCGTTGATAAAAACGCGAATGGGCATTGAGATAGTCCAATGTTTCTTGCATTTTCTTCTCTTGAAAAGATTTAATTACTTCGCGGGGTTGATATTCAATATCAGGAGTAAACGCAGTGAATCGAGGCATCTTTATCATTATTTATTTCATTTTAAAAATTTCATTTACCCATTTCAGGAAAATCCATTTCCATTTTGCGGTATCGCCGGCAATTTCTTCGCTCATTCCATAGCCGTGACCGCCGGTTTCATACAGTTGGAAAACGTGTTTTATCTTCTTTTCTGTCAATGCTTTATCTAAATTTACACTATTCTGATACATCACAACGGGGTCATCTTTGGCGGTGACCAAAAAAGCGGGCGGCATATCGTCCGGAATTTGCAATTCCATCGAGAATTTATCTTGTTGTTCCTTGGTGAAGTTGTTGGTTAGTAGGTTTTTGCGGGAGCGTTGGTGGGCGATACTGTCCTGCATGGATACAACAGGATAGACCGGCACCACAAAGTCGGGGCGCAGGCTCACCGATGAATGAATGCCGAGGGGAGCCAAATAATTGTCGTTGGCAAATGCGCCGGACATGGTCACCAAATGACCGCCGGCGGAGAATCCCATTGTCCCTACTTGATATGAGTTAATCTGCCACTTATCGGCATTTTCGCGTACGTATTGAATCGCGCGTTGCATATCTTCAATCATGGCGGGATGGTGATGTCCGTTCATTCCCACGCGATAGCGCAATACAAAAGCGGTAATACCTTGGCTATTCAGCCATTCTGCCACTTCATATCCTTCCGTCTTAATTCCCATCAGGTGACTATAACTTCCACCCGGGCAAACAATTACGGCAATTCTGTTGCGATTGGAATCAGGTGCGGGATAGACGTATAACTTGCTACCATAGCGTTTCATGTTGGGCACATCTTTCCACAGCAAGACGGTTTGGGACTGTCCGAACATGGCGAGGCTGGTTACAACAAGTAAAAGTGTGATAGTCAATTTCTTAAACATTATTCATGAATTAATCCTTATGCAGGAAAATAGGTTTTTATTTCATCTTCCGACAAAGTTTGGTAGCGCAGGTTGATAAAATCTCCGTTGGCATCTACCTCAAAGAAAACGCGGAACATCTCTTCGCCATAGAATGACAATTTAGAGTTGGTATTGGGATTACATTCAATATAAATAAGTTGTCGGGGATCGATATTTTTTGCTTTACAGATCTGTTTTATAAGCGAGCCGGCGGCATAAGTGACGGAAGTTCCGGGGTTATCGTGGTATAATTCCGTTACCAATACGACGGTTTGGTTTTGATAAGATACAATTTTTAATCCACATTTTGAAGGCATTTCCCATTGTCCTTCAAAATCAAAAATTTCATCATAATATTTATCACAAACTTTCATAATAGAATTACAATTTTTTAATATTTCTAACTACATCTTTTCCGAAAGATTTATTTGCCAAATTTCTGTCGCGGGGTATGAAAGTACCGTCTTCCATTTCGCGAAGCATGACTTGCGCAAATAATTTGAACATTTTTTCTTCTTGAGATTCGTCTTGATAGAAAGATTTCCAAGCATACTCATACAATTCCTGTAATCTTTCGGGGGACATATTTTTCGGTTTGTAAACCACTTGACCGGCGTTATAATGATTCCAGTCGTGGTCGAAGATTCTGCCTTGTCGCATCAGGTCGTCGTAGGCTTTGGTATGCGGGAATGGTGCGAGGACGGTAAATTCTGCCAAGTCGAGGTCAATTTTGAGCAAGAAATCAATCAGGCGGAGGATGTCGTCTTCGGTTTGGTTGTCTAATCCGAGGAGAATGGTTCCTTCCACGCCGATTCCGTAGTCGTGGTAACGTTTCACGCGTTCTTTGATATAATCGGAGGTGTCATAAACGGCTTGATAGACGTACCATGCGCCGGCTTGTGCGGCGAGGTCGAGTACTTCCGGTTTATCTTCTATGGTGTGGCTTATCCATTTTTTCTTGAGCGGAATCATTTCCTTAAAGAGTTGCATTTCCCATTCTGTGCTTTGTGCCAATGAGTTATCAACAATAAAGAGGCGGTTGTTGTCGATGGTTTCCAATTCTTCGATGGCTTTTTCGATGGGGCGTGGGCGGAAGCAGCGACCGCCGAGGTAGGAGACGGCGCAGGGGTAGCAGCTGAACTTGCAACCGCGGGAAGCATGGAACAGGTCCACCATTTGTACGCCTTTGTGATTGTATAATTCGCGTTTGTACAAATCGCGGCGGGCAGGTCCCACCATCTCAATCGGGGGGTGTTTGCCCATAAAGTTATACACTTTTTTCAGTTTGTCGTTACGAAAATCTTCCAAAACAGCTTCCATTCTGCCTTCGGCTTCGCCCAAAAAAACAGAATCGGCATGCAGTAAGGTCTCTTCCGCATGCAACATCGTTGAAATACCTCCAAATATTACTTTTTTTCCTTTGGCGCGGAATTGGTCGGCAATTTCCCATCCTCTTTTAACTTGAGTAGATAGCATCATTGAGATGCCCACTATGTCGCAATCTACGTCAAAATCAATGGTATCCACATTTTCATCTACAAAAGCCACCTCAACGTCTTCGGGCAGACAAGCCGCAAAAACTACCGGACCGTGAGGAGGAAGATTAAACGTAGTTTGTCCGGGGAGCTTGTTCCATTTAGGGTAAATTAATTGAAATTTCATCATCAAATTTTTTTATTTTTATTTTCTATTATACAATCATAAATTTTGTCATCGGGCACATGTTGTTCATATACCAGATTCTTGGGTACGGACGTGCAAAATTGGGCGATAGAGAGCAATTCTTCGTCTTCATCAACCGCCGTAATGTGTAAGTCCTTTTTTATCAATGCCGCCAATAAGGTACGTTCCCCTTGTCCGCAATGTTTGATTAGCACATTTCCCCTGTTAGGCAACGAAGCGACAAATTGTTCGTTCCCTTTTCTATTCTTCAACACAGAACGTGCTTTTTGTGCCACTTCTCTTCCTTTATAGATGTAATTATGCCAAACCAAATCTTGATAATAGGCAACATTTTCAACGGTTTGTGACAATTTTTCGTATTCTTCTTTGAACAATTTTCTAAACAAACGAGCCATTTCCAAGGGTTGAATATTCTTTCTAAAATGAATATCTTCAGAGTTTATTCTTTTTAAGATAGAAACAGTGACACCCCCTTTTCGTAACATAAATTCTGTTTTAGGCAGAACATAGCCGGTACCATGAATGACAATGGGCAGTATATCCAGCTGTAGTTGCTGTGCCAACCGAAATGCGCCCTGATGAAATCGCAAAATGGAAAAATCTTCGGAGCGAGTGCCTTCGGGGAAAATCAGAATGGAATACCCTTTTTCAACCATCTTTTTCAATTTCGAGTAATTTTCTTCCACCCCATCCCCCACAGGAAGGAAATCGGCGTACCGAACAATCATACGATAGAACGGCATATTCCACGCCCAACGATTGGTGACAACGATGATTTTGGGCGAGAGCAGCAACGTGTAAAGTAAATCCAAGTGCGATTGGTGATTGCAAATAATGACGGAGGGTTGATGGAAGCGTTCGTTGTGCGGGTTAATCAGTTTAAACTTAACCTGCAACATCATTTTAGATAGAATGCGGAGTGTTGCGCATAATAATATATGGTAGAAATTCTTGAGTTTTTCATTTTTATAACCGATGATGTAGAAAAAAGAGGTAAGAATTGTCAATAATACTGATGAAATGGCAAAAACGATAAAAGACACAATGGTTTTGAGCAGGTTGAGCAAAGTAATCGGCATCAAACGCAATTTATCTTTTTTGCGGGTCAGCCATCTGAAAATGAGTGGAGGAATAATGTATGCCATCATTACAACGGAAATCATTCCCACAATCGTAACCTCAGCCAATGAGCGCATGGCGGGGTGCTTGGCAAAAATCAGCGTGCCAATTCCAATAAACATGATCAAAGAAGAGAGAATAATGCTGTTTTTGAACTGTGCCAGCATTTTTTTTCCGGTGCGATATTCATACATTACCCCTTCCGTAACAAAAATGGTGTAATCGTCTCCCTGTCCGAAAATGAATGTTGCCAAGATAATATTCACAATATTAAACTTAACATCAAAAATTCCCATCAATCCGAGAATCCATATCCACGCCAAGGTAAGGGGAATGAACGACATCAGCGCGATCTCGATTCTGCCGAAAGAGAATAAGAGAAATACCAAAACGATCAATCCGCAAAAGAAGAGAACATAGTTAAAATCGCCGGACAGAGCCTCCACCATTCGTGAAACGATCGAAGAATCTGTAAAGGCAAAGACATGTTCATTTTGCTGATTCAGTCTGTTCTCAATGTCAGCCTTTCGAGATTTATCAACAGATAAAACATTATAAATCATAGATTTATCATTATCTGTCATGACATAGCTTTCAGCTAAGTTTTGCAAAATAGGTTGAAAATATTCCGGTGGTTGCGGGGAGTACTCTTTTTCAATTATTGCTTTGCAAGGGGAAAAAGCTTCCGCTGTAAAACCGGCATTTTGGGCAGCGACCTTCAAATCATCCCAAAATTTTGCGTCTCGCCCCTTCCAAAATTCATTCCATTGTTGCAACCGGCGTTTCTGCATCTCGACAGAAGGCAAGAAGTCCCCGATGCCACTGCACTTTTTGATAGTGCTATCTGCCAATAATTGAGCAAGTTGTGGCTGTATTGATTCATTATTCTGTAAGGCTTCATTAAAAGTATTTCCCTCTGCAACACAATAAATGGTTTGAACCGTGGTATCGGATTCCGCCAATATTTCATCAAAAGCGGCTTTTTGATCAGGTGTCATGTAGTTGATTTTGTGCATATTCGTTTCAAATGAAGTTTGAAAACTGAAGACAAAAAATACACACGTCAGCAGCAAAATAATGATCACAAACCATGGATGTTTTTCGGGGGATAAATTGGCAATTTTTCCGAAGGATAATTTGTACGTTTTTTGCACAGATGCAACTCTCTTTTTCCCTAAAAAATGGGGAAGAAAAATGAGTACAAAAATGATGGTGCCTATGAGTAATAAGGCGGCAAAGAGTCCCAAATCGCGCATGGCATCGGAACTAATGAAAAGAAGACTCAAAAATGCCCCGACCGTGGTGAGATTCCCAATCAATAAAGGGTTGACGATATCTTTGATAATCTGTTCTTTATTATCTGTTTTTTTAAAATGGGAAAGAAAATGAATGGGATAATTGACGGCAATACCGAAAATGATGGAGGCGGCACCCACAGCAATGATTGAAATGGGATTTTTGAAAAGTACGATGATGCCTAAGGCTATAACTCCGCCAAAAAGAATGGAACAGCCTATCAATAAGATACTTCTGAAACTTCTATAGTAGAAAATTAGCAATCCGATGATCAGGACAAGTGCCAACAATACGGCAATGAAACTGTCTTTTTTTATTTGTTGCGAATTGGTCAGCGATACCAATGATGCCCCGAAAGGGCTCATGTCCACTTTCCCGTTCATTGTTTTTTCAGCAGTAGCAATCGCTTTCTCTATATGGTCAATCAGTATGGCATTATTAGATGTTTCGCTTACAGGATATTGAGAAGTCACCACTACGATGGCTTCATCACCCGTTTTATTAAAGATATAGCCATTTTCTTCATGATATTGGTCGTTGAGTTGAAAATTGCTCAAATTTTTCAAAATATCGGAAGAAAAGAAAAGCGGGTCGGAGAGAATGACGGTTTGCATGCTGCCGATAGGGGAAGCCAGAATACTTTTATCAATTTCAAGTTGTCGGGCAATATGCTCTTTTGTCAACAGTGTGTCCATACGCCGGTAATCTTGTTCAGTCAGGAAATAGGGCATATTTTGCACGATAAAATTGGTAATTTCTCCAATTTGTTGTTCATTTACTTCGTAAAGAATATCTTTGATAAGATGTGCAGTATCGTTGGTATTGAGTTGTGTGACCAAGCTATCGACTGCATTTGTAAGTAATTCGTAATCAACTTCTTGAGCGGTATTGTCTGGCGTATTTTCTTTAATATTAATGACGATACGGTTAGAAGCTCCAATATGTTGATAGGCGTAGCTAACTCGTTTATTATCATCATTTTGAGGGAAGAAGCTGCTAATATCTTCCACGAAATCGAGTTTTGTAATTCCCCAAGCTCCGCTTCCAACCAGCAACAGTAAAAAGAGCCATAGGAGGAGTGGCTTTTTTTCGAAGAAATGGTAAATGGAAACGAAGAAATGACGCATTTATGAATTGATTTTAAATAATTTACGAAAAATCATAGATGGATAGCCATAAAAAATGGCGATGAGGCAGAGGATTGTATTCAACAGAGAGATGCGGAAGAAGTCGGCTCCGGGTCTGAAATGGGAGACACGTTCGGACAATGGCGGGTAGTAAACGTTGATGGGAACGGGCAGGATTTTGATATTTCGCCAAGCGCAGCGAACCAATATTTCCAATTCCGTTTCGTAGCGGTTGGTAAGAAAGTTCATATTTCCCATTTTTTTCAAAGGATAAACTCTGAATCCGGATTGTGTATCGGGTAGAAAGTGTGCAGTTTGCAGCGCAAACCAAAAATTGGAAAAGCGGTTGGCAAAAGTATTTTTTTGTGGCATATTTTCGTGTTTCATTCCGCGGCTGCCCACCAATAAGGAATGGGGCTGTTTTTCAATTGCCGTTACAAAGTTCTCAATGTCGGCAGCTTGATGTTGTCCGTCGGAATCCATGGTGATGGCGTAATCAAAACCTTGTTGGATGGCTTCGCGGAACGCCATTTTCAAAGCATAACCTTTGCCACGATTCGGATAATATTTGATGGCTGTAATACGGGAACCGAATTCATTCAGAATGATGGCGGAAGTATCGGTAGACCCATCATCTACCACTATCAGATGGTCGGTAACGGACAGTACGGAATCAATGACCTCTTTCAACGAGCGGGAGTTGTTGTAGGTTGGAATGACAACGCAGATTCGCAATTCGTGCATAATTTGTAAAAAATCATTACTCATTTCCAATATCATTTAGTTCCAGATTCATTTTGCAAAATTGCACATCTTCGCAGAAAATGGTTGATTTGACCAATAAAAGCCCATTTGATGCTTCAAAAGAGAGTTGACAATCAACGATAGGATATTCATGGGGTTTCAGGAGTTTGGTAAATTTAATATTTTTAGCTTTGGTGATTCGGAGTGGGCGTTCATAAAATGTTTCCGACAATTCACAGCAGAGTTGTACCAAACATACTCCGGGTGTAATCGGATTGGAGGGGAAATGACCTTCATAAATAGCAAAATCGGGGTTGAGTTTTACCTTAAATGTTACAACGTCCGCTGCGGGAGTATCGCATGAAAGAATAGAAAATAGACGATTAATCAGCATTTTGACTATTTTAAAACAATAAGAATTGCTCCGACAATAGCGAAGATAATCCCTATCCAGCGTGTAATCGGAATTACTTCATGAAGTAGAAACTGAGCCGCAAACATTCCGATGATGTATCCGAAGAAAACAAGTGAATAGGCGAGGCTGAAGTCATTGTTTCTCAGAATATACATCCACAATATCCACGCGGAAAAAGCCAATATCCCCGAAGCGGCAAATTGCCATGTGGTCAGTACATTTTTAAAATAATCTATTGACCAGGAAAATTTTCCAAATAAGATAACGGATTTTTGTAGAAGCAATTGAGCTCCTACCAGGAATAAAGATTGTAATAAAACCAAAGGTATTAGGACAGGTAATTTCATATTTTTGATAATAACATTAATGAATGATCTTTATTTTGGAAATGGTTATACACCAAAACGTGGCTTATGTTTGTGGAGCGGGCAACGGAGTTATAGAGCAGGTGTGGTGGAATAAGATTGTTTTTCAGGCACATGGAGGCGGTGTAGGCTCCGAAAGAGGAGGCACTATACGATTCTCCAAAGACATGTTTATACCAAACGACCGGAATATTGGGGAAACAATTTTGCGAAATTTGATGATAAACCGCATCATTCTCAATATCTCCGTTCAATCCCATCACTACCGCATCGATTTCGCCGAGTGCTATCCCGTTTTTTATTAGCATGTTTTCCATTCTTGACCGAATTTCGGTGATGGATGGTGCATACATCAATTCAATATCATTCAGTTGGCACAAAGCATCTTGATTCGGAGAATCTGTTAGTAGTAATGCTAATGAGCAACTTCCTGAGATAGAACCAATGGTGTCAGCTTTTTTTAAAGAATCAATCGTAAATGGATCTTTTTTCCAATAGCCGAGTTTCCCCAGCATGTTAAAATAGTCGGGTGTCATTTCGTCGTGGCCGCCTACTAATGCGGAATGAATATCGCCTACTTTCATTTGCACAAAGGCGTCTAACAAACTGCTTTCGAAGGAGGTTCCTCTGTGGGAGTAGGTGCTGTTGTAGCCGTGACATTTCAGGTAAAGGGCTATTTGTGAGCTGATAGTATTATGGGTGGACTGCATAAAGGCAGTAGGGGGCAGGCAATCTTCGTTATTATCAATAATGGCGTGGAGGAATTTTTCTGTATTGTCGATACACCCCAGACCGGTTCCCGAAATGATGGCATCTACATTTTCGAAGTGACTCCTATGAAGAACATCTAAGGAGGTGGTGATGGCGCGTTTCATTAATTTGCCCATTCTTCTGGCTTCCATTGGTGAAAGAAAACGTTTGTAATCAGGTTCGATAGATTCGTTGAAAATATTTTGTGGAACATGCGGGTTGCTAAACCATTGGTCTGACAACGGTTCTTGGAGTGAGATTTGAGAAATAGCCTGAATGAATGTTTTCATAGTATTATATTTTTGAAAAGATGCATGAAGAATCGTTACCGCCGAAACCGAAAGAGTTGGTTAAGATATGGTCAAGGGTAACGTTAGTGACGACATTTTTCACCGGTTCAAAGGAGAGAGATGGGATTTTTTCGCTAAAATTCAAGTTTGCAGGAATAAAATTTTTCACCATTGCGAGGATTGAGATGACACATTCCAAGCTTCCGGAGGCGCTGGTGGTGTGACCGGTATAAGATTTGGTAGAAGATATGGGAGGAATGTTATTCCCGAAGACGCGCATGATGGCATTTCCTTCGCTTTCGTCATTACTTTCCGTGCCCGTGCCGTGTGCATTGATGTAGTCGATATCAGATGGTTGCAGTTGTGCCGATTTCAAGGCGTCGGTCATGGATAAATAGGCACCTTCCCCGTCCGGAGATGAAGCGGTTTGGTGGTAAGCATCGCAGCAGTTGGCGTAGCCCGACAGCCGGCAGATCGGTTTGACGTGTCGTTCGGTCGCTGATGTTTCTGTTTCCAGCACCAAAAAGGCGGCTCCTTCCCCAAGATTAAGACCTTGCCGGTTTTTATCAAATGGCTTGCACAACTCTGGATCAAGAATCATCAGTGAATGGAATCCGTCGAGGTGAAATTTGCTCAGGCACTCGCTACCGCCCACGATGGCGGCATCTACGCAACCGGACTTAATCAGATTTGCCCCCAAGATGACAGAATTGACGGCTGACGAACAGGCAGTGGAAATAGTGGTCATCATATCAAATTTTCCCGTATATTCCATTGCCATCATTTCGCAACAAGCTCCGCAGTCGTGCAGGGCGATGTACTCGGTTTTATAATCTGAATGGATATCTAAAAAATCAATATAATATTGTTCGCTTTTTTCCATGCCCCCTACTGTTGTGCCGGCGATAAACGCGATTCGTTTTGGACGATTTTGCAAAATATCGGCACTACGTAGAGCTTCATGAAGCGCGGCGCGCCCCAATAGGGAAGTCCGTGTAATCGACAAATTCTTATCGACATGAAGTAATTCCCGCAACTCATCATCGCTATATGGAACTTCGCCGACGGGTAAATCTGTAAACTTTGTGTTCAAATATTTCATTTTGCCCACAAACGTTTTCCCCTTCAACAGTGCCTGTTCCGTTTTTTCGACGCCCCAGCCCAGTGCGGAAATGACCCCCAATCCTGTAACGACAATTTTATTCATTTATTTGGTTCTGTGTGCTTGGATATACTCTGCCATAATGCGAACCGATTTAAAAATCTCTCTTCCCTCGGACGCATTTGCCAACTTAATACCGTAGTTTTTTTCCATCATAACGATAAGTTCTAAAGCATCAATTGAATCCAACCCTAATCCTTCTCCAAACAAAGGAGCATTTTCATCAATATCCTCAGGTTTCATACCTTCTAAATTGAGGACTTCAATAATTTGTTTCTTTAATTCTTCAATTAATTGTTCCATAGTTTAATAATATATTTGATTAATATTTGTTTCATTCAATTCTATAATACTTTTGTCGGGGTGGGTGGTAATTACCATCATCATCACATCGCAATTCTCTTCATAATAATCTATCCAACCACATAAAGCATATTCAATTTGCGGATTTACCTCAAAAGTTTTAATAACATTTGTTATAAAAGATGGTGTGTTAAATAGTTGCTCAATATAAAAAGATGTTTCTCCCTGAATCTTATATTTAATTGCCAATTCTCCAATTACAATATTTGGCAGAGTATAGACAAAAACCGAAGGGCTGGGGAAATAATTATTCTCGTTTTGTATCGTGGCTTGATACTCGGTATCGTCATCTAACGAAGATACGCTGTTCATTCCGATAATTGCCCAGTTGGTTTTAATTTCATCGGGCTTGACCATAAAATTCTGCATGATCGGTTCGGCAGCCAAAATGCCCGATTTACACAATTTGTCCATTTTGAAAAACTTGGGATAGTTCATATTCAATGCTCTATAAATGTCGTGTAACCATAGATCCTGACTTTCCGGATTGCGCAACAGCATCTTGTCTCCGTTGACGCAGAACTCGGTTGGGGTTATTTTTGAATAAGAAGCTATATGATAAGTTTTCATCATTGGATTTTCTTAATGTCTCATTGTAATTGCTATGGCTGCATTTCCGCCGCCGAAGCCGGAAATCATCTTCAAAAAGGCATCTTTTTTGGAACAGTCTTCTTTTCCGTCTGCCACATGAATTTTTTGCGCGGTTCCCGGAACATCACAGCCTAACGTTTTGATAATATGATGATTTTGAAGAGCCAGCGTGGAAATAATCACCTCTAAAACACCGGCAGCTCCCAGGGTATGCCCGAAATAGGATTTTAAACTATTGACGGGGAGGTGTGACAGCGCGGCGCGGTGAAGGGCAATAGATTCCATATCGTCGTTGTAAAGGGTTGCCGTGCCGTGCGCATTGACGAAGGCAAGTCGTTCGAGATTTAGATTTTTCGTTGCTTGCATGATGGCGCGATATTGTCCTTCGGCAGTACGTGAAGGACCTGAAATGTGGTTGGCATCATTGCAGATAGCACCTGCATGAAAGCTAATGACGTCAGAAGGAGCAGATGTATTCGAAGTATAGGTTGATTCATAAATGATGGTGGCAGCCGCTTCCCCCAGATTCAATCCGCAACGTTCCGCGTCGAAAGGCTTACATCTTTCCGGCGACAATGCTTTGAAAGATTGAAATCCCGAAATGATGAATTTGGAAAGTACTTCCGCTCCAACGACTACGACATAATGATAAGTGCGATGACCATCTGATTTCTCGGCTATCGTTTCACCACTGGGATGATACAAAAAACGCTCGGCTGCAATTTGAGCGGCACAGCCCGAAATACAGGCATTGCTGACTACCAAAGGTTCATTGGGATTATTAAAAAAACGACTTATTAGTTGTGCAGAACGCCACAAATAGAGTCGTTCTTTTTCAAAACCGCGGAGGTCTTCCAATAAATCGACATTTCCTTTCGTAGTGGAAAGGATGAACAATACGTCCGGTGAGGCAAGGTCAATAGAGGTTTGGGCAACTGCTCCTTGAACGGAGAGAATTGCCATTTTTTCGAATCGCGTATAGATCGTTGTGTCTGTATGTGGCAAAGCAGAAAAATAATCCTCTATTTTTTCATCGTTCATTAAGGACGCACAGAATGGGCCCGGCAGTCCGAACTTTGATGAATAGATTGTCAAGTCCGACTTCCCGGCACAGACCGCCTGATAGTTTTCGGAGGAAGAAAAGCCAAGGGGAGAAACAATATTATGTGATAACATATTCATCATAGCAATCCTTTTTCTTTTTTCCAATTTTGATAAAAAGTGGGGCAGTTCCATACCAACTGATAATCTTTGTCCAAGAAAACCTGAACACTATAGCCTTTTACCATCAATGTATGGGTGTTTAGATTGACGATTTCATAATCGAAGATGATTTTGGCGGCATCCGTATTTCGGTAGGTAATGGTAATTTCTACATTATCTTGATAACGGATGGGTTGTTTATAGTTCAGATGGAGTTCCACCAATGGGGCATAGAAGCCGTTTTCGTATATAAAGAGGTATTCTAAACCATATTTTTTTCCAAACAATTCGCGGGCATCTTCAAAATAAAGAGCGTAATTACCATGCCATACAATATTCATGGAATCTACTTCACTGAAGCGGACATCAAAATTTTTTGTGGCAGTTAATTTCAGATTTGGGTTATTCATTCTCTTTATTGGTTTTAAAAACTTTCATTTTGCATGAGGCGATTAGCGTTTCTTCGCAGTAAACCTTGGCAGTTACCAAAACGGCTTGGTCAAGATTCAGTTCCTCAGTCATTTCGGTATGAATAATGGTTCCGCATGGGGGTATTTCAAAAAGCTCAAAATCGTTGATTGCGCCAATTACTCCGATAGCTACCGGTTGATCTTGATTCATGTAACCGATTTGGGCAGCAGATGTTTGTGCAATATTTTCCATAATACCTGCGACCGACAGCTGATGATTTTCTACCAAGATGCACGCTTCTTTAATCTCAAAATCGGTTACAATCATACTATTATTACATTGAATAATATTATCAATCATAACCATTGGAGGTTTTTGAGGAATAAAAGCGGAAGCGTTGGCGGGTAAACTCATAGCAAAATCAGGTTAGAATTTTAAACTGCACTGCATAATACTGTGTGCAAGTCCGACACTGTCATAGATTTCATCAATTTGCAGACCGGAATTGGTGATACATTTTGCCATATCTTCGGAATAGTACATTTTGCTGTTTCCGTTTGCCATGGCAGTAAAATAGAGACTAATTTGGGCGAGGCAGTAGGAGGCGGTTTCAAATCTTTGTCTGTCCCAGAAAGTTTCCATAATGTACAATTTTGTATTGGGGGACATTGATTGAGCGGCACGGGACAAGATGGAGCAAACTTGTTCTTCCGAGAAACAGTCCAAGAATTGGCTCATCCAGATAACGTCATAACCTTTTGGGAAAACGGTGGCATGATCTAAGAGATTGGCTTTGTAGCCGTCAATCCTATCGGCACCGGCGATGGAAGCGGTTTGTTTTTTCATCATTTCCAATTGTTGGGGTAGATCCATAATGGTAACTTTTACGTCCGGGCTGAATTTAACGCATTGCAATGCCCAGCGTCCGGTATTGCCGCCCACGTCCAGCAAAGTGCGCGGGTTGTCGTTAAAGACAATTTCGAGTGCTTGTTCAAAAGAGTTGTCGGAATAATAATGGTCAAAAGCGAACCAGCTTTTTTTGGCTACTTCGGGCAGTTGCGACAATCCTTCATAGATAGTGGACCAATTACCCAACACTTTGAGCCCTTCCGGTTTCCCGTTCAAGATGGCTTCTTCCAGATGGAAAAGTCCCAAGTAATTGACATCGTGATTAAAATCCATGTTAACACGTGCCATGTCATCATGAAGTAAAAACCAACCGGCTTTTGCCAAGAAGAAACGTTCTGCTTTAACATAAATAGTGCCAATGGTCAGCGAGGATTCCAATAAAGTCTGTACACCATACTTGGAAATATTTGATTTCTCAGTAATTTCTTCTAAGGTAAGACCTTCATTATGTTCGTTGAGCATTTGGAAAATACCCCATTTAACCATCAAACGTGACACTTGAAAAACAATCGGTCCGAAGGCTATTTCTTGTGCCAACCGTTGAGCTTGCAGGGCGGAAAAACGTTCTTTTTCGTAAATTTCTTTTTGTGGTGATAACAATTTCATATAATATTGATATTTATTAACTTCATTATTAATTATTTACGTGCCAAAAATCATAATAATTGAACCATTGTTCGGGATATTGACGTAAGATTTTATCCATCGCTTTGCCATATTCGTTTGCCAGATATTTGCTTTTTTCCCTTATATTGAGTGGATTTTTGGGGAGATTAAGTTGAGTAAGATAGCCCGAATAGTGCAAGGATTTTTCTTTCATGACAGCAACAAAGATGGCTTGCACTTCCAATTGCGCTGCCATAATAAAAGGTCCTAACGGGAGAGATGCCTGTTTCCCCATAAAATTCACGGGAATTTGTTTATTGCTGCCCCAAACACGGTCGCACAAAATGATGATAATACCTCCGTTATCCAAGGCTTTCTTAATTTCAAAAATATGCGACATATCTTCTTGTATAGGAATAAGATGAATATTGTTTTTCCGAAGCGATTCATCTCTTTTGTTCTGTAAGGCAGCACCCTCACCGCCGTAAATGAGGCAATGAACCTGCTTTCGGTTTTGACGAAGGCAATGACCGATAATTTCAAAATTCCCGATATGCGCCGCCATCAAAATGAAACCTTCGGGTTGCGATAGCAATGTTTCAAATTGACTCACATTGTCGATGTCAATTGAAAACTGACCGGTATTCCCGGCGAGTACGGCAAACTTATCTAATACGACACGTCCAAATACCATGTGATTTCGAATAGTTTTTCGGAAAGATTTCCATTTTGAATAATGATGTATTTCTCTAAAATAACGATAAATACTTCTAAAATCTTTTGCTCTGAAAAGACAATAAAACGGAACAACACAAAACAGAATGGAATAAAATAGGTTAACCTTGATGGATTTTAAAACCAAAAACAAAAATTTCTGTCCGAAATTTCCACCTCCTGTTTTCCCCGTCCACTGTTTTTGCTGAGTCATTATTCTATTGAATTTTGGCTACTACATAATCGTAAAATTGTGATAATGTTTTCACATCTTTCATCTCTTCGGGCTTGATTTTAATACCGAAAGTTTTTTCAACTTCTGCAGCGATGTCCACAAAATCGAGACTGTCAATGTGTAAATCTTCTTTTAGTAAAGCATCGGCATTCAATAAGGCTTCTTCAACTTCTAATTCATTGATTAAGAAATTATTAATCGTTTTTTCGATGGTTTCTCTATTCATAATTATTTTTTTATTTTTTTAATCACTAAAGCACTGTTGGTTCCTCCGAATCCAAAAGAATTGGATAACACCACATCAATATTTTTTTCTAACGTATGAGGAACGATATTGAGATTGACGGCGCAGTCGTCGGGTTGTTCAAAATTGATATTGGGGGCGATAAATGAGCTTAGCATCATGAGGTTTGAGTAAACGATTTCGCTGGCACCCGCCATCCAACATTCGTGTCCAGTCATGGATTTGGTAGAAGAAATGGGAGTTTTATGCGGAGCAAAAAGTTTATTCAACGCCACGGCTTCGTGGGCGTCTCCTTGTTGAGTGGAGGTAGCGTGGGCATTGATATAATCAACTTCAGCGGCTGTAATTTGAGCATCTATCAGGGCGCGTTCCATGGCAATGAGGGAACCGGAATCGCTGGCTTGTGAAATATTGGCACCATTGGAAGAGAAACCGTAGCCGGCAACTTCCCCCAAAATGGTGGCACCGCGTTTCACGGCATGTTCGTATTCTTCCAAAATGACGGTGGCAGCACCGCCGCTGGGTACCAACCCATCACGGTTTTTATCAAACGGGCGGGAGGCGCGCGTTGGCTCATCGATGCGGGTCGAAAAGGCACTAATACCGTCAAAACTGCCCATCGACAAGTAGTTGGTCTCTTGAGCACCCCCGCAAATTATCAAGTCTTGTAAACCATGGCGAATCAAAGTCATTCCTAAACCTATGGAATGTGAACCACTTGCACATGCCGCACTGATGGTCATATTGATACCTTTCAGTCTGAAGATGGTGGACAAATTCATGGTGACGGTTGAGTTCATGGATTGGAAGATGGGACCCGAGCCCTGTATCGTTGTGTCTTTGGTTTGCAAAGTTAAGGTATGAGCGTCAATGACGGCTTTTGCCGATGAATCGTTGCCATACAAAATGCCAACTTCATTTTGGTTCAAATAATCTAAGTCAATATGGGCATTTTGTAGTGCCTCGACAGTTGCCATGTAAGCATATTCACCTTCTTCTGCCAAGCAGATTCGGGAGCGGCGGTCTAAAAGCGGTTTTAAATAGGGACGTTTCAAAATTCCCGTCAACGGTGAGCGATAACCATATTCAATTCTTGCAGGGTCAATGCCGATGCCCGACTTCCCCATATACAATGACTGTCTGACTTCTTCCAGATTTTTCCCTAAACAAGAGTAAATTCCTATGCCTGTAATTACAACGCGTCTCATATAAGTGTTTATGAATTAATTAAGTATAAAGTCCTCCATTAATGGAAATTACCTCACCCGTAATGTAAGCGGCTTGGTCGGAGGCAAGAAATCCAACTAAATCAGCCACTTCCTCAGGTTCGCCAAATCTTCCGGTAGGAATCATTTTTTTGAGAGTGACTTCATCTAAATCTTTGGTCATGTCGGTTGCAATAAAACCGGGGGCAACGGCATTCACGGTTACTTTGCGCGGGGCTACTTCCTGTGCCAATGCCTTGGTAGCACCAATCAGTGCAGCTTTTGCCGCCGAATAATTGACTTGCCCGGGCAACCCTTTTATTCCGGACAAAGAGACAATATTGATGATCCGTCCGTAGCGATGAGTTAGCATATTTTTTAGCAATCGGCGGGTAACGTAAAAAAATCCGTTCAAGGAGGTATCTAAAACGTTGTGCCATTGTTCATCTTGCATAAATATCAGCATAGTATCTTGGCGCACACCCGCGTTATTGACTAATACTTCAATGTAATCATTGGGGTGGTTGTTTTGCCACTGTTCCAATGCTTCTTCAATAGCGGCAGGGCTAGATACGTCGAAAGGAAGAAGCTCTGCAACCCCATTTTGATTTTCTGTCATTTGTTTTGTTACCAAGGCTGCGGATTCATTTCGGGCGTAATTAATAATTACGGCATAACCCATCTTACTTAATTGTAAACAAACAGCCCTTCCAATGCCTCGGGAGCCACCGGTTACCAACGCATATTTCATCTTACAAATCCAAGTTTTTATTTTTTAAATAATCTATTATATGCTGAATGTCCTCATATTTGGGAGTATCTTCAACAAAAGCGGGAACAATGTTCCGGACTTCCTTATAGAACTCGCGACTGACATTTGCCAATTTGTTTTCAATTTTCAAACAATCAACCGCCTGAACCAATGAGATATAATAAACAGCCATTACCTGATATGCGTTGTCGATAACCCGTTTGGCAAGAATGGCAGAATTGGTTCCCATACTTACAACATCTTGATTATCATTATTATTAGGAATACTATGCACGTACATAGAGTTCGATAATGTTTGGCATTCGGCAGTGGTAGAAGTAGCTGTAAATTGCATGGCTTGCACGCCATAATTGAGTCCTAATTTACCAAGATTCAAGAAAGGAGGCAATATTTCGTTAATTTTGTCGTGACACAGATAATTCAGTTGTCGTTCCATCAGCATCGTCAATTTGGTTATGGCAATTTTCAGTTTGTCCATTTCAAAAGAAACATAATCTCCGTGGAAGTTTCCGCCGTGATAAACGGTTTGAGTATCAATATCCACGATGGGATTATCATCTACAGCGTTGAGTTCTTCGGTGAGAATTTGTTCGGTATATAAAAGAGTATCCCAGATGGGACCCAAGATTTGTGGGGTACAGCGCAATGAGTAGTAGGGTTGTACTTTATGTTTAAAGATGTGTTCTTGGTGAGGGTGGTACATTTCCACTTCGCGTTTGAGCAGACATTGGCTTCCTTGGGTTAGTTTAACCATTTGGCGAGCCACTTCCGATTGCCCATAGTGCCCTTTCACATCATTGAGTTCGGGGGCGAGAAAATCGTCGTAAGACGCAGCAATTTCGTTAATCATCACCGATGCCGACAATGCTAATTTTAGTAATTTTTTTGCGTAGAACAGATTCACTATTCCGACGCCGGTCATCATGGCGGTTCCGTTAGTCAGTGCCAAACCTTCGCGTAAATGCGGGTGTATGGGTTTCAGGTTGAGTTGTTGCAGAACGTCTGCGGTTTTTTGTTTTTTGCCTTGGTAAAAAACGTAGCCTTCGCCGATTAAGGTGAGAGCCAAGTGGGCTAATTGCACCAAGTCACCGCTGGCACCAACGCTGCCGTGTTGTGGAATGAACGGGAAAATACTATGATTGATAAAAGCAGCCAAGAGTTCCATCACGTCGATATGAACGCCGGATTTGCCATTGGCAAAAGTTTGGAATCGAGCCAACATGGCGGCTTTTACGTATATTGGAGCAAAAGGTTCGCCGGCACCGCACGAGTGACTGCGGATGATATTATATTGCAAAGACAATAAATCGTTATCGTCAATTCGGTATTGTGCCATGGGTCCGAATCCGGTATTGATGCCATAGATGATTTTATCTTTTGCAAAATCTGACAGGAAAGTGTAGCTTGCCTCAATTCTTTTTCTTGTTTCCGAATCCAACACCAAAGGTTCTTCTGAAAACAATATTTTCTCAACTTCTTTTATTTTCATTTGCACATTAATTTACGCTTTCATTTTTAAATTTCTTGAAATAGGGCATGTTACACTATTTCATTTCTGTCAAAAAATGAGGTGGCAAAGATACAACATTTTTTGATTATCAGCTAAATAATTTTATTATTTTATCGGCGAATTTGGTAGCGATAAAGTTTCGTCTTAATTTCAGGGTAGGAGTTAGTTCGCCGGTAGCCACGCTCCATTCGTAATCTATTAATTCATAGCGAATTATCTTTTCTGTATCTCCAAATGAGGCGTTATATTTAGCTACAATTTTCTTAAATTTTCGGATTACATCCGGGTGGTTAATCATTTCTTCATTGGTAGTGTAGGCAATTCCCTTTCTGTCGCACCATGAGCGTAAATCGTTAAAATTGGGGACGATAAGAGCGGCGGCAAATTGCTTGTTTTCGCCGAGCACCATGATATTGTCGATAAGGGATTCTTCGTTGAATTTATTTTCAATGATGGTAGGGACGATGTATTTTCCGAAAGCGGTTTTAAACATCTCTTTTTTTCTGCCGGTGATTCGGAGTTGTCCTTTCGGTTCAAAGTGTCCGATGTCGCCGGTATGGAACCAGCCGTCGGGATCGATCGCCTCTTTGGTCAGGTCTTCTGCCTTATAGTATCCCTGTGTAACGCAATGTCCGCGGGTAAGTATTTCGCCGTCTTCTGCAATTTTGACTTCAATTCCGGGCAGCGGCTGACCGACGGTTCCGAACATAAGTCCATTTTCAAAGAAGTCGCTTACAGCAATTACGGGGGAGGTTTCGGTCAAGCCATAGCCTTCCAATACGGGCATTTCGGCTGCCCAAAACAATCTGCTCAGGCGGGGTTGTATGGCGGCTCCTCCGGATACAATGACATCAATTTTCCCGCCTAATGCGGCTTTCCATTTAGAGAGTACCAATTTTCGGGCAATTTTGAGTTTTAAACGATAGAGTTTGGATACGTTTTCCAATTCGAAGCTCGTTGCTATGCTATCTGCCCAAAAGAAGATGCGTTTTTTAATACCTTTTTGTTTACGTCCGGTTGCGATGATTTTGTCATAAAACTTTTCCAATAATCGCGGAACGGTCGTAAAGATGGTGGGCTTTATTTCCCGCATGTTGTCGGCAATGGTTGGTAAACTTTCGGCATAATAGATGGGAATCCCCAGAAATTGCCATGCATAGTTCATCATTCTTTCGTAGATATGGCAAAGCGGAAGATAGCTCAATACGCGATTATGAGATTGTATCGGCACGATGGGTACAATAGCCTTGAAATTATTGATAATGTTTCGGTGCGTCAGTATCACGCCTTTCATGTTTCCGGTTGTGCCGGAAGTATAAATCAATGTCATGATATCATCGGGCGAGATGCGTTCTTTGATTTCGTCCAAGTATTGTGGACTGGGGTTTGCCATTCCTAACTCAATCACTTCGTTCAGGTGACGATAGCCGCGTAAGTTCCTGAAAGTGTATACATTATCTTTTATTTCCGGTATTTCGGAAATGATATTCTCGATTTTGCGGAGGATGTCCCAGCCGGAAACAAAAACCATTTTTACCTCTGCGTGGTGCAGAATATATTTGTAGTCGTTTTCGCTGATAGTGGGATAAATAGCGACGTGGATAGCACCTAATTGCAGAATTGCCATATCCAAGAAATTCCATTCCGGACGACCGGAACTGATGGTGGCGATTTTGTCTCCTTTTTTGATCCCCAATTGCATTAAACCGTAACTGATATTATTTACGGTTTCAATATATTGATTAATGCTATAGTGTCGCCAAACACCGTTTTGTTTTCCACAAAGCGCGTCATTTCTTTGAAAATGAAGAGCATAATGTGGTAAGATGTCAAATACGCGTGTTACCTCCATATCATGTCGTTGTTATTTAACGACTAATTTCTTCGTTGATACGATTTTATTATCAACTTCTAAAGAGTAGAAATAGATTTCCGAAACCAAATTGGAAATGTCTAAAACGGATTTTCCTTTGGCTGCCGAAACCGGAACAGACATGATTTTGCTTCCGATTAAATTGGTTAGTACGATATTTGATTTCGCTCCGAAGCGATAATTTGACAAGTCATATTGAACAGTAACCTCACTGTTTGCCGGATTTGGGTAAGCAGTAAAGCTATTGACGCGAATGGGCATTTCGGAAATGCCAACTCCTTCTGACGAAAATTTGACAAAAACGGAATCAGCAAGAACATTTTCTACAAAAAACATATATTTCACAATACTTACTCCCACGTTGCCGCGTGCATTATACAGAATGTGGAATTGTAAAAAATCGGATGTCTGACCGGCTCCCAATACTAACATACGACGTGCCGTGTCCACATTTTCACCATAGCAAACATCTAAACAAAACGAATTATAGCTCCCAGGAAGAATAGAGATGTTTTTCTTCACAATCAGAACGGATATTTCATCTTCCGTATTATTATTTACCCCAATGGTAAGTTCATAATCGTCTGCATTGGGTGCAGGGTCGATATTTGGTATTAACAACGTGTCTCCCAGCTCGTTACCTTGATAAAAAAGTTTCACGTCTTGCGCAAAACCGAGCGTGAGTGAGGCCGATAAAATCAGTAAAAGTATAGATAGTCTTTTCATAATATTTCATTTTAAATTCAACTGCAAAAATATCATTTTTATTTTAATTGCGACTGTTTTTTTAAAAAATAATATAAAATGTTTATTACCAATTACTTGTGACTATTCGGCCGCACAACAACTGATAGTCGCAGTACTTACAATGGTCAGTTTGGTCTGTTTGAACAAAATACTCTTTACGCAGGGGATAATCCGTTATTTTTTCATCATTTTTTTGTTGATTTATCTCCGGATAATTCACAATTTCTTTTAGAAGCTCTTTAAGATTTTCTTCAAATTCATTCATTAAATCATCGTTAATTAAACTGTTATCAGATGGGATAGTGGGGATTATCAAATTATTATCGGGATTTTTCAACAATTCTTGGAAACTGACAATCCCGCAGCATAAAGGTTCTGATTGCAATGGATCTTTCATATTTTGGTCGTTTCTATAGAGATAGGCATACATCATCAGTTGGAATAATTGTTTTTGCGCTATATCCGTAAAAAGAATATTCATATCTTTGAATATCAGTTCTTTGGGATCCACTTTCCCTGTTTTATAATCCAATAATGTGGGTATGCCGGTGCGATTGTCGATTCTGTCACAAAAACCGCGCAACTTGAATTCTTGTTTGCCGATACTCAGTTTGTGCGTCAATTCTACTTCCGTACCAATAATTTCGAATTGGGAAGTATCTAAATCCTTTTCCACAATTTTGCAGTAGGTTAAGACATATTTTTTGACCACTTCCGTTGCGAGATACAATTTCCCGCGCGTCAAATCCTGCCCTTTTACTTCTTCTTGATTACCAAATGTTTCCAATACGATGTGATCTATATTCTTTTTTAGTTTCTCAATAGATTTTTTGTAATCCGATGGGATATTTTTTATTTCATTCAATAAATCCTCTAATATTTTATGGGTTACTGTTCCGATGACATTTTTTTCAATATCTTCATTAATGGTTTCAGGTTTCTTGATATGAGCGACATATTTCAAGTAAAACTGTAACGGGCAATTGATGTAGGTTAAGAGTTGTGAGGGCGAGTAGGAACATTGGGTTAGTTTTTTTATAATTTCCGGGGTTTTGGAAATCATCATCTCGTTTTGTGCATTTCCTCTAGGTTTAATAGAAACAATTTCGGATGAAATCGTAATATTGGTTAATTTTTGTTCTTTTACTTCAAATTGTAATTGATTGATAAAGCGGCTTTTTTCTGCCACTGTATCTGAAGAATCGGCGTTGTAGAGCAGATAAATGTTTTCGGCTCTCTGCAAAAGTCTGAAAAAATGGTAAGCGTAGATGTCCTCTTTTTCTTTGTAAGTAGGCAAATTATAGTGGCAGCGCACGTCGAACATAATCAGTGAATTGTCACTTTTTGCTGCCGGAATGGTACCCTCATTCGCCGAAAGCATGAGGACGTTTTTGAAATCGAGGGCGCGCGTTTCCAACAAGCCCATTACTTGCAGGCAATGTCCATTTTTGCCCGGAAATGGAAGGGACAAAGTGTCTATTTTATCGTTCAAGAAACTCTCAATAATTGGAATATCCAACGATTCTGATTGCGGAAAAGATTGAAGTATTTGTGCAGTCTCGTCGATGGCAGCCTGCATCGAAGCTGAAATGCTCTTTTCAATACCTTCGTCAAGATTTTCCGCTACCATTTGAAAAAAATCGGACATATTTCTTAGAAATTCAGCGCCAATGGGCGACATATCCGGGAATTGCGGAAATTCGGAAATTTCCGATTCACTCATTTGGATTTTTCGTAGATCCGATAATTTGTAAAATATCTGATTTTTTAAGATAAAACGATGGATATACTGTTCATAATCCGCCTCTTTTCCTTGAAAAAATGCGTTTTTTATCAACGGATTCTTGATAAATGCGGTAATATCTTTATGATAATAGGTAACGTCTTGGGCAGATGTATTGGTTTGTTGGTAACGATGCCAGCCCTTTGCCAGTGCCAGCATATTTTGCAATAAGTGGTGCGATTTAGTCGCTGTAATCGGATAACTCATTGTAATATTGGCGTCTTTGCAATCATAAATATGCACAAAGGGTTCAATGAGCGATTCGTCGGCAAAGACGATGGCGGTTTGTTCTAACTTATCAGATAGTTGATTGTGGAGCAGGTCGGCAGCCAAATAAAGCTGGTTGATTTGTTTGGTTAAACCATAGATTTTTACCTCTTTTTTGATGGTAGCATAATCATTTCCAATATGTTTAATCTCTTTGAGTTGAAGTCTGTTTTTGAGTTGCTCGACAAAGCGGTGGATAGATAATTTGCCGTTTTCCTGATAATAAAAGGTGTCTAAGTCAAAAAGGAACTCGATTTGCAGGTTGTTTCTCGAGTATAAATTTTCCACGATTTGCATTTCGGAGGGAGAAATGGCGTTTAATCCCGCAAATACATATTTTTTGTAAGGGAGTTGATCGGCATAGTGATTAAAATTCTCCGCCACATCGCGGTAAATCATTCCTGCATAACCTTTGGATTTTTTATTTAAGGAATCCCTGAACTGATGATAAATGTCGATTAATTGTTGATAAAATTGAAGATATTCTTCTTGTTTGATAGACAGTTTATCTTGTCCAAAAGATTCTAATTCTTTGATATTGTGGAGGTCTGAAAAAATATTTTCGGCATTTGCCAACTGCATATCTATTTCGTTCATATCGCGTAGGATCACTTTTCCCCAAGCGAGAAAGTCTTGCAAAGTGTGAGTTTTCGCGTATTCAAATTGACTATAGATGCTGTAAAGTTCCACTAATAATTCGGATTGCGACATTAATTCTAAAGGGGAAAGAGAATGAATAAACTCGTCAACAGACAACACCGCGGGCGGGAAAATGGGCTTTTCTATCTTGCTTGCTATTTCCTGAAATAGTTTTCTCTGTGCGCGTTTATTCGGAAGAATAATCGCTATGTCTTTATAATCAATGTTTTCAGAAGGATTGATGGTTTCTGCTAAACGGGAAATAAATGTTGTCATATGGATAAAAAATTGAGCAGCAAATGTACAATAAAATTGAATAGGATCGCGAACGTCCACGAGAATAGGAGCGTGTCCTGTCCGCGTGAGTATGAGAATAAGCCTTCGTTACATCATAATGAAAAGAGAGGTTGCTTGAAATATTTTTTGATTCATTTGTTAGATAGGATGATATAAAATGAAAATTTTTGACAATACCGCTCCTAATATTTGACAAATTGGAAGCATTAGTCGGTTTTATGCTGCAACAGATATTAACAATGGACGAAAAAGTGCCCGAAAATTGCCACATTCGCTCTTGATCATAGTTGATAAATTGTATCATTTTATCGTTTTTCGGACTAGATTTTTTGAACAGAAAATTGTATATTTGCCACTTGAAAAAACAAGTAATTAAACCAAAAATCATTATGAAACAAATCGGAGTTTGTGCAAAAGGGATATCATGCCCCATTATTAGAGAAGGTGACAATCTGGCTGCCATTGTAACGGATAGCATTTTAGAGGCTGTTCACAATGGAGCGAGCGGCACGTATGATATTTGTAATAAGGCAGTTGTCGGCATTACTGAATCCATAATTGCACGATCTCAAGGCAATTATGCCACGATTGATGATATTGCCTATGATATTCGTTCCAAATTTGGCGATAATCCGACCATTTATTTACTCAATCCTATCTATTCGCGGAATCGTTTTGCCATTATTTTGCGGGGTATTGCGCGGGCTGCCCAACGAATCGTTTTGGTGATGCCGCAAGAAGATGAAGTCGGTAATGTACGTAATAACCACCCCTTTACCGCCGTTCATTATGACCAATATTATCAGGAAATCTGTGCCAAAGAAGGTGCCATCGTGGATGTTTATGAAGAATGGAGTGAGGTGCTCAATCGCGAATTACCGGATGGCTTGGGAAATGCCAATATCATTATTTGCAATTTGCATGACTATACGGAAATAAAGGAAAAGATGAATTGCAAAAATGCTTATTCTTTGGCAGATATTCTTGCAGAAAAGTGCGAATTTGGACTATTAGGATCCAATAAAGCCGATGAGGAGCTGATTAAGTTGTTCCCCAATAAGCAAAAAACGCAAGTTTTGTTAGATGAAATTCAGAATAATCTGCGTCAAAAAACCGGCAAAGAAATTATTGTTTGCGCTTATGGCGATGGCTGTTTTAAAGACCCCGTCGGCGGAATCTGGGAATTTGCCGATCCCGTTACTATGCCGGCATATACGAATCCGGAAATTATCGAAAGTACTCCTAATGAATTGAAAGTGAAGGCTCTGGCAGATGATAAATTTAAAAATCTCTCCGGTCGCGAACTTTCAGATGCCATTGAACTAGAAATTAAAAACAAAAGCACGAACTTGAAAGGCTCTATGCAAAGTCAGGGGACCACCCCGCGTCTGTACCGCGACTTATTGGCAAGTTTAATGGATTTGATTAGTGGCAGTGGCGACAGATGTACACCTATTGTTTTGATACAAAACTATTTCAAAGAATAGATGATTTCTCCAACAAAAAAAGGCGTGTTAACATTGGTAACACGCCTTTTTTTGTTGGCAGTTATTCCGAAATTTAATCTTTTCCGCTGCGTGCGTTAGTGATATTATCCCAAAGTTTAGACACATCTGTATTGGCTTCGACGTGACTTAAGAAGCACTCCATCGTATTTATCATCAGCATGGCAATGGTCAGCGGACCGACCCCGCCGGGTACAGGCGTAATGTAACCTGCCACTTCGCAAGCGCCTTCAAAATCCACGTCTCCAACTAATTTGCCCTCTGTGTTGTAGGTGTTTCCCACATCAATGACTATCGCCCCGGGTTTTATCATATCCGCCGTGATAATCTTTTCTTTTCCGACCGCAACTATCAATATATCAGCCAATAAAGTAATTTTTTTAAGATCTTCCGTATAAGAATGAGCCATGATAACGGTTGCATTCTCATCGAGGAGAAGCTTGGCTACGGGTTTTCCTACAATGTTGCTTCTCCCGACTACTACGGCTGTTTTTCCGCTAATCGGTATTTCCGTAGTTTTGATTAGCTGGATGATTCCTTTCGGTGTGCAGGGAGCAATACAGTGCGTACCCTGCCACAAAGCACCCACGTTGAGTGTGTGAAATCCATCTACATCTTTGTTTTTGGCGACGGCATCCACCACGCGTTCTTCGTTCATGTGTGCGGGCAGGGGAAGTTGCACCAAAATCCCGTCAATAAGCGGGTCTTCGTTTAAAACATGAATGATTTTCAATAATTCGGCTTCGCTTATATTGTCTTCCAAAGCCATCAAACGGGCATCTATTCCAATTGACAAGCCGGTTTGGACCTTATTTCGTACATAGCCCTGATTCGCGGAGTCGTTGCCCACCATGATAACGCATAAAGAGGGACGCCGTCCATATTGATGTTCCAAGAGCGGAATCTGCTCTTTTATCGTATTTTTTATTTTGGCTGCAACTGTTTTTCCGTTTATTATATTTGCCATTATTTCAACTATTTATTTTCATTTATGTTTCATTGTCTATTCATGGTCAAGAGCAATATGAGCGATGTCGTGTCGATAGAAGAGATGGTCACATTTTATTTTATCAATTTCGGAATAGGCGATTTGGTGTGCTGACTGGAGCGTTTTGCTTTGAGCGACGATCATTAGTACGCGACCACCGTTGGTAATCAATTTTTCATTTTTGTAAGCAGTTCCCATGTGATAAACCGTTGTCGTGATATTTCCAATTCCTTCAATTTCAAATCCTTTGTCATATTTTTCAGGGTACCCCTTAGACGCAAGAACGACCCCTAATGTTACATTTTTCGACCATTTTATTGAATTTTCAATTTCTTGACCGGTAGCGATTTTTTCAAAAATGTCGTAGCAGTCACTTTCTAAAAGTGGGAGGACAACTTCCGTTTCCGGGTCTCCAAAGCGGGCGTTAAATTCAATAACTTTAATTCCGTCAGGAGTTTTCATCAGTCCTGCGTAAAGAACGCCGGTGAGTGGGCAGTTTTTTTGGCACATGGCATCAGCCGTGGGCTGCAGAATATGGTCAATGGCATATTGGACATCTTCATCGGTAATAAAAGGGAGGGCGGTATATGCACCCATACCGCCGGTATTCGGACCTTGGTCGCCATCAAAGGCGCGTTTGTGGTCTTGAGCCACCGGCATTGAATACACATGATGACCATTTACGAAGCACATCAAGGAGAATTCGGGACCGGTCAGAAATTCTTCGATGATTACTTTCCCTTTCCCGAAAATATGGTCAATAAGCATTTTTTGAAGAGTTTCTTCTGCTTGAGCCGGCGTTTCTGCAATCACCACGCCCTTGCCGGCAGCTAATCCGTCGTACTTGATGACGGTGGGAAACGGACGGGCAGACACATGATCCCATGCTTCGTCAAAGTCCGAAAAACTGCGATATTCGGCTGATGGAATATGGTACTCTCGCATGAGTTGTTTGGCAAATTCTTTACTGCTTTCAATTCGGGTAGCAGCAGTGGTGTGACCAAAAATTGTAAGATTCTCGGCGCGAAAGCGATCCACAATGCCGGCTTGAAGGGCGGCTTCTGTTCCCACCACGGTTAAATCTATTTTCTCATTTTTGGCAAATTGCAACAAATTATTGACATCTGTGTCCTGAATGGGAATGATATGTGCAAACGCTTCCATACCCGCATTTCCCGGGGCGCAATAGAGTTCAAGTTCTTGATTTGAACGGTGTAGTGTATCCGCTATGGCATGTTCGCGACCGCCGGAACCGATTACCAATATTTTTTTCATTTTTTTAATGTTTAAAATGTCTGACTCCTGTGAACAGCATCGTAATTCCCAACTCATTGGCTTTGCGCACGGCATCATCGTCGCGGATGCTTCCGCCGGGCTGAATAATTGCAGTAACTCCATAATTAGCAGCGAGTTGTACAGTATCATCGAAGGGTAAAAAGCCATCGGAGGCGAGTACCAAGTTGGAAGTAAAACCGGCGGCGTGTGCTTGTTTCAGTGCTATTTCCGCCGAACCGACGCGGTTGGTTTGTCCGGCACCAATTCCCATTGTCCGATGATCTTTCACAATGGCAATGGCATTCGATTTGACGTGCTTCACAATTTTCCAGCCGAAATCCATATCTGCCATCTGTTCGGCAGACGGTTGGCATTGGGTTACACACATTTGCGGGGTAATGGTTTCAATTTGTGTGTCCAATTGTTGTACCAATAAACCTCCATTGACTCCAATATATTGTTTAATAGTATCTTGATTTTTAGTCATATCCACTTCGAGGAGTCTTAAATTTTTCTTTGAGGAGAGAATTTCGAGTGCTTCCGGTTGGAAAGAGGGGGCAATGATGATTTCGAGGAAAATGGGTTTCATTCTGTTCGCTACTTCGGCGGTCAGCGGGCGATTGACTGCGACGATACCGCCGTATATGCTCACTTTATCGGCTTCATACGCCCATTGCCATGCTTGTTCTAATGTTTGAGCCACGGCAGCACCGCAAGGGTTCATGTGTTTCAAGGCGACGCAGAAAGGATTGTCGAAGTCGCGCAGAATATTGAGTGCAGCGTTGGCATCTTGTATATTATTGTATGATAATTCTTTACCTTGAATTTGTCGGGCAAAGGCGAGGGAGTAGGGTTGGGGTTGTGCGGCGGCGTAGAATTGTGCGGTTTGGTGTGGGTTTTCGCCATAGCGAAGAGATTGCTTTAATTCATATTCCAAGAATAATTTTTCCGTTAGACCGGCTTGTGCCCGCATGTAAGTTGAAATGCAGCAGTCATATTCTGCTGTATGTGTGTAGGCTTTGGCTGACAATTTCAACCGTGTTTCGCGCCTGGTGTTGCCGTGTGTGCGAATTTCGTCTATTACCATAGCGTAATCGGCAGGGTCGCAAACAATGGATACATCTTGCCAATTTTTGGCTGCACTTCGTACCATGGAAGGTCCGCCAATATCAATATTTTCAATTGCATCTTCAAATTTAACACCCTCTTTTTCAATAGTTTGACGAAATGGATAGAGGTTCACGCATACCAAATCAATGGTTTCAATTTTATTTTCTTTTAGGGTTTGCATGTGCGCCGGCAAATCGCGACGAGCTAAAATTCCTCCATGCACCTTGGGGTGCAACGTTTTTACTCTGCCATCTAATATTTCTGGAAAATCGGTCACTTCACTGATGTTAATAGTTTTAATATTAGCACTTTCCAGAAGTTTGCGTGTCCCGCCGGTTGCAATAATCTCCCAACCCAAAGATTGTAATGATTGAACAAAATCAACCACTCCCTCTTTGTTACTTACACTTACTAATGCCCTCATAATTATTTATTTTTGATATTGATTATTCTTTTTAAAAAAATTGGAACCTGTCCATTATTCACTCCTAATTTCTAATCAGCAGCTCCCGAATTGTTTGCACATAAAGTTGATGTTCTATTTTTTGTCCGATTTTGTGAACTTCTGCGGGGTCATTACCGTCATAGGCGAATGCTTCTTGTGCAATAATTTTTCCCCCGTCGAGGGTTTCATCAACATAATGGATGGTAATGCCGTAAACTTTAACGCCGTAAGCTACTGCATCTTCTACTGCGTGTGCGCCTTTAAAGGCGGGAAGTAAAGAGGGGTGGATATTGATAATTCGTCCGCTGTATGCAGTTAGTAAAGTGTTGGAAACGATTCTCATGTATCCGGCCAAGCAAATCAGATTGACGTTGAGTTGATTTAATTCGCGTACGATTTCTTGTTCGAAGTCAGTTTTTGAAGGATACTCTTTCGGGGAGGCAATGAGGCAGCGGATATGATATTTTTTGGCACGTTCGATGACGTATGCGCCGGGTTGGTCGCATACCAGCAATACGATTTGAGCGGGAATTGTCCCGTTGGTGCAGGCTTGTGCGATGGCTTCAAAATTGCTGCCGCTTCCACTGGCAAAGATGGCAATATTTTTCATGATAATACAGAATATTAATGAATTATAATACCCTGTTCGTTGGTAATTTTTCCGATGACAGCTGCTTTTTCTCCGAAAGAGTGAAGAATTTCGATGGCTTGTGGAGCTTCTTCAGCAGCTAAGGCGACCACCATTCCGATGCCCATATTGAAGATGTTGAACATTTCGCGGTGTGGAATTTTGCCCCAATTTTCAAGCATTTTGAAGACGGGGAGTATCTCCCATGTCCCTTCGTCAATTTCAAATCCTTGCCCTTGTTGAAGAATACGAGGAATGTTTTCGTCAAAACCACCGCCGGTAATGTGGCAGATGCCGTGAACTTGGCACTGACGAATGACTTCTAACATCTGTTTTACGTAAATGCGTGTTGGGGTGAGCAATAAATCTCCGAGTTTTTGATTTTGTGTATTTTTATCTAATTCATTTAAGCATAATGGTTTACATTGAGCTATGGTATCGTGATAGTTGAAGTTGTTGTCTTGAATGATTTTGCGGACGAGGCTAAATCCGTTGGAGTGCACTCCGGACGAGGCAACACCCACCAAGAGATCGCCGGCAGTGACTTGCGAGCCATCTATCAATTTGGATTTTTCGACCACGCCGGTTGTAAATCCGGCAATGTCATATTCGCCATCGGCGTACATGCCGGGCATTTCGGCGGTTTCGCCGCCCACGAGCGCGCAACCGGCTTGCCGACAGCCTTCCGCTACGCCGGCAACGATGGCTTCTACCTTGGTGGGAATATTATGTCCGATAGCGATATAATCAAGAAAAATCAAGGGCTCGGCACCTTGTGCCAGCACGTCGTTCACGCACATTGCCACTGCATCAATACCGATGGTATCATGTTTGTCCATCTCAAAAGCAATTTTGAGTTTTGTTCCTACACCGTCCGTTCCACTTACCAATATCGGTTCTTTAACGTGCAGACTGCTCAAATCAAACATCCCACCGAAGGAGCCGATATTGCCCATTGAGCCTTTTCGCGAGGTGGATGCAACATGTTGTTTAATCCGACGGACCACTTCGTAGCCGGCTTCGAGATTAACTCCTGCGTTTTCGTATGTTTTTGCCATAATATATTAATTTATTGATTATGAATAAAATGAATTAAATATTTTGTAATTCGTCTTTGTATAATTCGGTTGGGTACTGACCGGTGAAGCAAGCCATGCAGGGGGAAACGCAGCCAAAGCATGAAGCATCAGTAGATTCGGGGCTGAGGTAACCTAATGAATCGGCACCAATGGTGGCGCAGGCTTCTTCCAGCGTTCTGTTGGAGCAAAGGAGTTCTTCGTTAGTGGGGGTGTCTACGCCATAGTAGCACGGGAATTTCATCATCGGGCTTGCCACTCTGAAATGAACTTCTGTGGCACCGGCATCGCGCAACAATCGTACAATCTTTAAGGAAGTAGTTCCTCTGACAATGGAATCATCAATGAGGACCACTCGTTTTCCTTTGACAATACTTCTGACGGGACTTAATTTCATACGGACCCCTAATTCCCGCATTTGTTGCATAGGTTGAATAAAGGTTCTGCCCATATATTTATGTTTTACCAATCCCATTTCGTAGGGTATGCCACTCTCTTCGCTGTAGCCCATTGCTGCACTGAGGCTTGATTCGGGAACACCCACCACAATATCGGCTTCCGCCGGACACTCTCGGTATAGTCTGCGCCCCGCTTCCTTGCGATAGGCATGAACATTGCACCCGTCAATATCACTATCCGGACGCGCCAAGTAAATGTACTCCATCGCGCACATGTAATGGTTGCGGCTGCAAGCGTATCGGTTGGAGCGAATCCCTTTGTCGTCAAAACAGACAATCTCGCCCGGCTCAACGTCCCGAATAAATTCGGCTCCCATAATTTCAAAAGCACAAGATTCACTGCTGACCACATAACCATCTCCCAATTTCCCAATCGCCAACGGCTTAATTCCGTATTTATCCCGACAGGCGTAAAGCCGGTTTTGAGTCATAATGAGAAAAGTAAACCCGCCATCCATCATGTTGAGTGCATTAATGATGTTATGAATACGGTCTTCATTATTTCTTTTTTTGATCAGGTGTGCCATCAGTTCGCTGTCCAATGAGGTGTGGAAAATGGTTCCCGATCTATCTAAATATTCTGCAATTTGTTTGGCATTAATGAGTTGTCCGTCGCTTGCCACCACAAAATCGCCGGAGCGGTGGTGAAAAAAGAGGGGTTGCACATTATCCAAACCGCCTTTTGTTACATTGCCATACAACACACTTGCCATTCCAATATTTCCTTGCAATGTTTCAATAACAGAATTATTAAAAATGCTGTCCACAAGTCCTAAACCGCGAAAACGAAAGCACTGTCCTTCGTTGTTAAAGGTAGCCATGCCTGCTCCTTCTTGCCCACGATGTTGCAAATTATGCAACCCATAATATAGCACTGCCGATACATTTTGTACATTATACGCTCCCAATACTCCCATAATTACTTATCCTCCATTACTTTATTAATACGTTCCAAAACTTCTTGATAGGATGACATGATTTCGCCCATATCGCGGCGGTAGCGGTCTTTGTCTAATCTTCTTTCTGTTCCTTCTTCCCAAAGTCTGCATGTGTCGGGACTAATCTCATCGGTTATAATAATCTCTTCATTATCAACTGCTTGTCCAAATTCCAATTTCATATCCACCAATTCAATACCTGCTTGATGAAGAATGTCGCTGATAATTGTATTGGCTTGATTGGCCATTTGATACATCTTATTGAGCGTTTCGCGGGTAACCAATTTCAGTGCTATTGCGTGAGAATCGTTGATCAGCGGGTCTAAAAGATTGTCGTTATTATATCGCAAATCAATAATGGTATTATCAGGTTTGTATCCCTCTTTTATCCCCAGCCATTCAGGTAAGAAACCGGAAACACGATTTCTGACAATCACTTCAATGGGAATAGTGCGCGCTTTCCTACATAATTGTTCCCGTTCGTTGATTTTTTCAATGAAATGCGTACTTACCCCTTGTGAGTTCAAAGTATTGAGCAAAATTGCCGATATGGTGTTGGTGATTTTTCCTTTTCCTTTAAAAACGGCATGTTTGACGTTATTGTACGCCATCATTGTATCTTTGAAATTGACAATTACTTGTGAGGCGTTTGTAGTTGCAAAAAGTTGTTTTTCTTTTCCATCAAAAATGAGTTCTTTTTTTTGAATCGTTTTTCCTTTAAAATAATGAACGGCATTTTCAAAAATGGGTTGATACAGATTACCGCTGATATTTTTGAAGAGATTCTTTTCGTATCTTTCGCTGTGTCCCATTTTGCCAAGAATTAGACCATCGGGGCTGATAATTCCTTCAATATCATAATAAGAGCCGTTGGGATTGTCGGTATAGCGGAAAGCAACTTGTTCGTTTGAAAAGAGATGTTGAGCCATTTCGGGGGTAACCACAAATTTTCCCTCTCCGTGGCTGATGGCAATGTTATGACAATCTCCCTTTTTGAAACCGTTCAGCCAAGGAGATTGGGTTGAAACAACCTCAGTAACCGTCATTTTTGAAATATGTCGGTTAATGTCGTTGCGGAAAAGGGTAGGGGAATTTTCGGTTACAGAATCGATTTTTCCGTACGGGAGTAATCCACTTTTTACCAAGGCTTGGAATCCGTTGCAGATGCCGAGAATAAGACCTCCTCTTTTTTGCAGATTAGTGATGGCGTTGGCAATTTGCGAATTACAGATGACATTAGCGATAAATTTCCCGCTTCCATCCGGTTCGTCACCGCTTGAAAAACCGCCGCAAAATGCCAATATCTGACATTGTTCAATGAGTTGAGATAGTTCGGCAATGGAATGATTGACATCATCTTCCGTAAGATTTCTGAAAATGAAAGTGCGGACTTGCGCGCCGGCTTTGCGGAATGCCTTGGCAGTATCGTAGTCGCAGTTGCTTCCCGGAAATACAGGCAAACAAACGATCGGACCTTCTTCCGGTACCACTCCCGAATAGGAGATTTTCTTGTTTTCGTTGCGGCGCGTTTCCGTTTTTTGAACCGTACCCTTGAATAAAGGAGCTGCGTGCGTAGGATAAATCTTTGCAAAACGCGCATGGTTGGCTTCTTTCATCTCAGAAATTGACATTTTGCAACCATTCATGATGAGATCTGGGGAATCGGTCACTTCTCCCAGCAGTTGGGCGTTGGGATAGTGTAGCGGCTGATTTGTTTCAACCACCAGAGAACCATAATTGAGTGCATAAAGTTCATCTTCAGTGATATTGATGTTTACTCCCAAGTTATTTCCGAACGACATTTTGCAAAGGGCTTCGGCAATACCACCAAAAGTAACCGACCAAGCTGCTACAACCTCCCCGATTTCAATTTGGTGATGAATGTAGTTCCAATTATCTATAAGCATTTGATTATTAGGCATATAATTGGAATATGGCGTATGTTTTATCCAATAAACTAAGTTTTTGGCTTTTTTAAACTCCGGGGAAATTACTTTGGAAGCGTTAACTGTTGTTATGCCGAAAGCGACCAATGTGGGAGGAACGTTCAAGTTTTCAAAAGTTCCGCTCATGGAATCTTTTCCACCGATGGAGGGTAAAGCGAGTTCCAATTGCATTTTTAGGGCTCCGAGTAGTGCGGCAAAAGGTTTGCCCCAGCTGTGGGGGTCGTGGGTCATCTTTTCAAAATATTCTTGATACGAAAAACGCATACCCGAAAAATCGCCACCGGCAGCCACTACTTTCGTGCAAGCCTCCGTAATGGCATATGCTGCCCCGTGGTATGGACTCCATCGCGTGATGTCGGGATTGTAACCAAAAGCCATGATGCTTGCCGTATCGGTATCGCCGGAAACGGGAATCTTCTGCACGGAACATTGCGTTTCTGTAGCTTGTTCAGTGCCCCCGTATGGCATAAGTACGGTGGAACGTCCAACGGTTGAATCGAACATCTCTACCATTCCTTTTTGGGAAGCGATGTTAGGTGCAGATAACAGTGATTTTAATTTTTGCTCTAAACTTTTTCCGGTTACCTTTCTCGTAAAGGGATTCTCATTTTTTACTGCTGTGATGGTAGCGGCGGCGAAGTGTTTGGCACCGGCACTATCGATGAAATCGCGTTCCAAATCACAGACTATTGTATTGCCGTTAAAGATTCGCATACGTCCGGTATCGGTAACGTCGGCGACGTAGGTCACTTCTACGTTGTCGTGGTGGCAGTAGCGTTCAAACTCGTCTCGATCTTGTCGTTTAATCACAACCGCCATTCTTTCTTGGGATTCGCTGATGGAGAGTTCGGTAGCGTTCAAGCCGGCATATTTCACGGGTACTCGGTCGATATAGATGTCCAATCCGGGGGCAAGTTCGCCAATGGCAACGCTCACGCCGCCGGCACCGAAGTCGTTGGATTTTTTGATCAGTCGGGTTACTTCGGGGTGACGAAAAAGTCTTTGTAATTTGCGTTCTTCGGGGGCATTTCCTTTTTGTACTTCGCTCCCGCAGGTGTCCAAAGAGCATTCGGTGTGACCTTTGGAGGAGCCGGTAGCTCCGCCTACGCCATCGCGACCGGTACGTCCGCCCAGCAGCAAAATAATATCGCCGGCAGTGGGTGTTTCTCGTTTCACATTTTCTGCTTTGACCGCGCCGACGACGGCTCCTATTTCAAGTCTTTTGGCGGTATAGCCGTCATCATAAATTTCGCGAACCATCGTTGTGGCCAATCCGATTTGGTTTCCGTAGCAGGAATAGCCGGCGGCAGCTTTGCGACTAATCTGACGTTGTGGCAACTTGCCGGGCAAGGTCTCTTCTACTCTTTGGCAGATGTCGCCTGCGCCGGTAACGCGCATGGCTTGGTAAACATAGGAACGACCGGAAAGCGGGTCACGG